>PVBE012997685.1_pt1 | contig 89710 bp, 79 predicted proteins | sample 1631181 | NCBI WGS metagenome assembly PVBE01 (sample SAMN08397723, study PRJNA350692) | Marine metagenome, whole genome shotgun sequencing project. | isolation source: water | place: Pacific Ocean | collected 2012-04 | reverse complement strand
GAGAGCTGTTCAGCAGTCGCATCTGATTTTTCCACTATCGCTTGTACTTCACCAAGTTCCGATCGAATTACCTTGCCAAATCCACGATCATTATTAGATATTGCCGTAACAATAGAAATCGGACCTTCATTTTCAATCTGGCAATTCACTACAGATTGCAAAGTCTCTTTACTAAGTAGAGGCATATCAGCAGCCCATACCACAATCGTATCCGCCTGTCCACGAAGTACACCTGCTGTCTGATGCAAAGCATGACCAGTACCCAACTGCGGCTCTTGAAATACTATTTTTGCCCGATTCCCAACACATTCTTGCATCTTCTCGGACTCAAATCCCACCACTACAATTGGGGGCTTGTTACAAATATCGAAGCCTAAGTCTAGGGCATATTCCATCAACGGTCGACCTCCCAAAGTGTGCAGCACTTTGGGAATATTAGAGCGCATACGTGCGCCTTTACCCGCAGCTAATATCACAGATGCAGTTTTTATAGACATATTTGATAGTATATCGAACATGAAATGCCGCAGCATAACAGCCTACTAGAAACAATAAATTCTGGATAATCTCTATAACTACTTGGGGAATCGTCGTTCACAATTAGTGAGTTTGGAATAAAGTTTAGGCTGGGCCGCCTGGATTCGAACCAGGATCTACGGTTCCAAAGACCGCTGTGCTACCATTGCACCACGGCCCAAAGGCTAACAGCTAACATTATAATATTGTATCATAGCACTAACAACATAGTGTATTACACTAGCATCCTGATGGTCATATGCCAATAAATTAATGTATCTTGACAATGACATTAGTTTAGCTTCTTTGAAGCCGGTTAAGCTCCTCCCAAAGAGACCTTTCCTTATCGGATAATTGAGTTGGTATTTGAAGCTGTAAACGTACATACAAATCACCGAATTTACGGGGATTTCTTAGATTAGGCATACCTTTCCCTTTCAAACGAATGGTTTGACCACCTTGACTGCCTGCGGGAACTGACAGCGACAAATTTCCATCTAAAGTCGGCACAACAACTTCTCCACCCATTACTGCAACAAACAAATCAACCGGAAGCCTCAAATACAAATCATCATTCTTTCTCTTAAACCGTTTGTCAGGCCGTACGCGCACTCTTAGGTATAGGTCGCCTTTATAACCATCTTGCCTATGAGGACCTTGACCTGATATACGCACACGAGTTCCAGTTTTGGCACCTGGGGGTATCTTAACATCAATTGATCGGTTACCTTTCGACAACCTGCGAACAGCACCTGTAGATGCTTCTGCCAACGTTATTGTTACTTCACGAACCATATCTTTAGGGGTATGCATACCCATCCCTGGAGCATTAGCCTGTGACCCGGATGCTCCAAATATGGTGTTGAAAAAATCAGAGAAACCACCTTGAGGCATTCCTTGGCCGAACATATCGCCATAATTAAATGAGCCATGTCCGGGCTGTCCCTGAGACGCCCAATTTGACCAATCAAATCCCCCAGACCGTCCCCCTCGAGCTTGATGATGATACCAACTGGCACCAAGACGATCATATTTAGCTCGCTTTTCAGGATTACCTAGAACATCATAAGCTTCATTAATAGTCTTTAGTTTCTGTTCCGCAGATTTATCATCAGGTTGAAGGTCCGGATGATATTTGCGCGCTAATTGCCTATAAGCTTTCTTGATATCCTTATTGCTTGCAGAGCGGGAAACACCCAGTGTCTTATAGTAATCTTGATATTCCACTTTAGTTATTCACCATATATGTCTAAAATCATATACTGTCCAATACATTTTCAATCAATTTTATTTGAATTACATATGAATATCAATTTGAAACTCAAATAATCACAGAGCTTTTGAGATTTCATACTGGTAAATCAATTTGCATCCATCTTAAAGTTCGTGTCGATTCAAAGAAGTGTTGATGTAGAAATCTGTTAGCGTCACCATCAGGATGTTCAATCCAAACGTTACTACTACCATCACCCAACCTATTAAGTGCATACCTTAGCAATTCATGTTCTAAATCAAAACGCCATTGCGGAGATACTACCCACCGAATCTGATCTGCACTACTCGATCCAGAAAGTATGTAAATCCATCCTATTACTTCTCCAAATCGTAAGATAAGCCAACGTTCTTCTTGATTGCCAGTCATAAAATGGCCAATATCCCTAAATATTGAAGGTCTCAAATGCTCTATCTGTAAGGGTGCAGTCCATGTAAGACCTTCAGGACTATACTTGTTTAGAAGAGAATATTCCAAAGGCCAATCATCTCGCAAAGCCGGCCGTATTTTCATTGGAGACTGAAAAGGAGTGTGGTCTGTTAAGTATTGACCTTTGCGACGCCAAATTGTGCGAATAGCCAGGGTCTTAAATCCAATTTGTGTGTATAAACTAGCAGCATCATTATTGTCAATATCTACCTGCAGTATTACCCGTGTAGCACCCCTGCTAGCAACAGACTGAAGTGCTGTTTGAACTAATTGTTTGGCAATGCCTTTCCTGCGATAACCCGGATGCACAGCTACATTGGCAATCAGCCAACTATCCATTGCACTGCTAATTGGTTGTGCACCAATATTACCAACTACAAGACCTGAGCTTACGTAGACAAATCCATATTGCCATGAAGGATTACCTATCGGAAACAAAGACATCAACCAAAGAAAAGGACCAGCTCTGCTCATCGTGCGCATCTCACGTATAGCAGCACGGCCACTTTCATCTAATACATCTCCAAAACATAACTCGATCAATTCAGCAATTTCAGGCAAGTCATGCCGCACATTTACCGGACGCAATCCATCTTGCATAATCTAATTTAACCCCATGACGATTATACCGCTTTTGGTAAAAGCCCAATTATTTCCGATGCTACAGTACTCGCAGATTTTGACACAAGCAAACTATCTATCGCCATAGATACACTATCTTTTCTTCTTGTATCCATCCTCTGCAATACTCTCAATCTAGAAAGCACATCTTCTGGAAACGGAGTCCACCAGCCCAGATTGTTCTCCAGAACAAACCTTACATTACCATCTTCCTGACCAGGAATAGCACCGCACAACAAGAGCGGCCTCCCGCAATTGATAACCTCCATGACAGTAGAAGGGCCGGCCTTAGTGATAACCACATCTGCACCTCTAATGAGTACAGACATATTGTCCACAAAACCATATAGGTAAGTGTCAGCTGGCCAATCCAAGGCTTGGAATTCTGATAATATGCGTTCATTTCTGCCACATACAATTGCAAGCTGTAAAGCCATATTGCTACTCCGAAAAGCGTTAGCAATATCCCACAATGGCTCCATACCCTCTGCACCTGCCATCAAAAGTACTGTAAAAGCACTGGAGTCCCAACCTAATTTTTCATGCGCTAATTTCCTGTTCAATTTCTTACTAAACGACCCAGATACTGGAAGTCCTGCTACTTGCACTTGATCAGATGCAATTCCACATTTCAGCGCCTTATTTCTCGCCTCTTCAGTCGGAACAAGAGTCAAATCTGCTCGTTTATCAAACCACCAAGCATGCGCTGTTACTAAATCTGTGACTACAGTGACAAATGGTGGCCGATTCACACCAAGACCATCCAATATTGAGCTTACTAACATCGGATGTGTGCTAACCAACAAGTCGCACTGATGCTGTTCTACAAATCTATGCACTGACGAACGCAAAAACGGTCGGATTAGAAGATTTAACATCTGCGCTCGCACTGGGCCATCAGTAAGTAAATAACCATACCGCCATAAGCCAACAAAGCGTGCAATTATAGTAGCATACCAATCTGGCAGACGATTAAGAGGATAAGGTGCGTAGTCCAACAAGCCATCAACCAATTCCACACTTATTTCTGGTTTCTTAGTTACAAGTGCCGATTTGACCGCAGCAGCTACGGAACGGTGACCACCACCTGTATCCGACATAAGAATAATCACCTTCATAGCATGATACTCAAAGTCATTTCTCTATACTTTTGATTTGTTTGGCCAATGCACGACGCGACATCAACACTCTACGCTGACAAGTGAGACATCGCAATCCAATATCTGCCCCTAATCTAACAATCTGCCACTTGTAACCACCGCAAGGGTGCGGTTTGCGTAGATGCACATTTTGGTCAAGCTTTAATTCTATGTTAGGTTTCATGATCAGGTATAAGTCGATTATAACAAGCAATGCCTGATATAATTCAGTCACGAAGTGCAAAACTAATGTTTCTAGATAATTTCGACCCTATTTTATACTTGTCAAGAATCATAATATTGATTCTAGCTATTAGTGTTCACGAATTTGCGCATGCCCTAGCAGCAGATTGGTTGGGAGACCCTACACCTCGATCTCAGGGTCGGCTCACACTTGATCCTCGCAAACATTTGGACGCATTCGGCTCAATCATGTTTCTAATTGCAGGATTCGGATACGGAAAACCTGTTTATACTGATCCTCGAAATTTTAGAGGTGATCCACGCACTGGGATGGCTGTCGTAGCCGCAGCTGGACCGATGTCAAATCTTCTATTAGCTTATATAGGCTCCTTGCTTTATCGCGTAGGACTCGTGCAAACTGAAATTTCTTATTATTTCTTGTTCTTGTTTGTCAGCCTCAACATACTATTGACGCTATTCAATCTTCTTCCGATTGCACCTCTTGATGGATATCAAGTAACTGTAGGATTGTTACCATATGAAATAGCCACAGTGATAGCACGCTATCAAGGACAAGGCCCCATAATTCTTATGCTTCTCATTGTAGCAGGTTCGATTTTCAACTTTAACTTGCTGGGGTTACTATTAGGGCCACCATACCAGCTAATTTTAGGCCTCCTTTTAAATTAATTATGCAAAAGATACCTAAAAATGTATATGTGTATATTCTACGCTGCAGCGATGATAGTCTTTACACAGGATGGACCACTAATTTAGAACGACGTTTATCAGAACATAACGCTGGGCGGGGTGGAAGATACACTCGTATGCACAGACCAGTGGATATGGTTTTTGCAGAAGAACATCCTACCAGATCAGCAGCTATGCAGCGCGAAGCTGCTATCAAACGCTGGAAACGGTCTCGAAAATTAGCTTTAATTGAAAGTCATCAAAAGAATTTGTATTGACAATTACTAGGTATTAAAGTATAAAAAGAACCACAATTTACAATAAAAGACACTGAAGAGAAATAGTAAGTGCTATACAAATGGTACAGAGAGCGGGTAATCGCTGAAAAACCCGACCAGATGTAAGCGCTGAATGGGTCTCTGAGTCGCTGGGTCAACAGATGTGCGTGGCCTCTCCGTCACGCCGGTATGATTACACCGTAACATCCTAGTAGCTTTAGCCGGAATCGCCACCGTTATCTAGGCTGAGGGTATCATTAAGTTGGAGTCTCCAACTCTCTAACAAGATCGTACCTGCAAATAAGTGAGGCTGGCTAGTGAACCCCCGTTGTCTGATAGTGGGGGTTTTTATGTTAATTTGAGTGAAATAAATGAACAGGGAGTCTGTTCTCAATAGACACTATATTCGTACCATATTTACAGGGATTGACTATATATCTTATAAAACCTGGTTGTCAATATGCTAAAACCGATAACACGCGAAATAATTGCTGATTTGGAAACTCCAGTTTCAACTTATCTTAAGTTGTCTGGCAATGGTCCGACATTCTTGTTAGAAAGTGTAACTGGTGGAGAAAACGTAGCCCGTTATTCCTTCATCGGATTGCAACCTAGTACTGCATTTGTAATTCGTGATCAGATTACTGCTATTCACTCGGGCCCAAACCTAGAATTAACGGCTACCCATACAGATGATCCTTTCTCTATATTACGAAATGCACTTGTGCCATACAGTAAAGAAACACCTCCCGGTTTGCCACGTTTAGTAGGTGGTTTAGTTGGATATTTAAGCTATGATGCAGTTCGATACTTCGAACCAAATGTTGATTTACCTCTACACGAATTACCCGACGGCATTTTTCTGCTTTGTGACACGTTGTTGGCATTTGACCATACTCGTGGTCGACTATTGGCGATTACATATGCTGAGGAAAACTCTACCTCTGAAAAGGAGGTGGCCAATGAACGTCTCAACGCTATCGAACACAAACTTACCATGCCTTTGCCCGACACCCCACATATATTTAAATCCGAATCGAGCAGTCAGCAGTCTCATACAAAAACAAGTTTCCAGGATATGGTCCTCAAAGCTAAAGAGCATATAATGGCTGGTGATATCTTGCAGGTAGTTTTATCTCAGAAATTTACCAACAAAACTAAGGCACATCCTTTCTCCATTTATCGCACGTTAAGACGTATAAATCCTTCGCCATATATGTTCTTTTTTGATTTTGGTGATCTAAACACGAAACCGTTTCAGCTAATTGGTGCCTCACCCGAGGTTCATGTACGCATGGAAAATGATCGCGCTATTCTAAGACCAATAGCAGGAACACGGCCACGGGGAAGCACTGAGCAGAAAGACATTGCTTTAGCAACTGAGTTATTAGAAGACGAAAAAGAACGAGCAGAACACGTTATGTTGATAGACCTAGCTAGAAATGACTTAGGTCGAGTGTGCAATTATGGATCTGTGGAATTAACCGACATGATGCAGGTGGAACGTTACAGCCATGTAATGCATATCGTGAGCCAAGTAGAGGGCGATCTGCGTGCAGACATGGATGCATTTGATCTACTGGCTGCTACATTCCCAGCGGGCACAGTCAGTGGAGCGCCAAAAGTGAGGGCGATGCAGATCATAGCCACTCTGGAACAGAATCCTCGTGGCCCATATGCTGGAGTGGTGGGTTATATAGGTTTTGATGGTTCCATGGACACATGCATAGCACTACGCACTCTCTATGTGCAAGATCAATGGGTGACTGCACAGGCTGGAGCTGGTATAGTTGCAGACTCTGATCCATCCAATGAATATAAGGAAACTTTAGACAAAGTAAAAGCCATTGCACTTGCAGTGGAACAAGCAGAGGATGGACACCACACATGATAATTGTCATCGACAATTACGATAGCTTCACATATAACTTAGTTCAGTACCTAGGTGAAATGGGTGCAGAGTTACAAGTTTTTCGTAACGACAGCATCACTGTAAAGAAGTTGCATCAATTGTCGCCCACACACTTACTTATTTCACCTGGTCCTGGAGACCCAAGCGATAGCGGTGTATCTGTGGAAGCTATTATAGAGTTGGGCAAGAAAATACCAACTCTAGGAGTATGCTTGGGGCACCAAGCAATTGGTGTAGCTTTTGATGGAAAAATAGAGCGGGCACCATCGCTAATGCATGGTAAAACCTCCGTTGTCCACCATAGTGGTACTGACATTTTTCTAAATTTGCCTAATCCATTCAATGCCACAAGATACCATTCATTGATAGTTAGCGAACCCTTACCTGATTGTCTCGAGGAGCAAGCACGAACAAGCGACGGTGTTCTAATGGGAATGAGACACCGCGAATATCCAATCTACGGCGTGCAATTCCATCCAGAAAGTATACTAACTGAAGGTGGGAAAGCACTATTACATAATTTCCTTTCGCTAAGCTTATAAAAGGTGATATCAATAGGAGATAACTATGATTGTTAGCGCGTTACCAAAACTGATCAACCGCGAAGACCTTTCGCAATCAGAAGCAGAAATTGTTATGAATCAGATCATGTCCGGTGATGCAACACCGGCTGAAATTGGAGCCTATCTAATCGCTCTCCGCATGAAAGGTGAAACAGTTGATGAAATCACAGGTAGCGCACGAGCTATGCGCGACCATTCTCTCAAAGTTATTCTTCCTGAATATAATGAAGACATTCTTGATATTGTTGGTACCGGAGGCGATGGATCGAACAGCTTCAACATTTCTACGGCAGCAGCATTTGTAATAGCCGCTACGGGACGTAAGGTAGCAAAACACGGTAACCGAGCAGCTAGCAGCAAATGTGGGAGTGCTGATGTGCTTGAAGCAGCTGGTGTAGCCCTTGAGCTAGGACCCGAGCAAGTAGCAAAATGCATTGAGAAGGTTGGTATAGGATTCATGTTTGCCCCTATATACCATCCAGCCATGAAGCATGCTATAGTGCCCCGTCGAGAACTGAAACAACGTACTATATTCAACATACTGGGACCTCTCACCAATCCTGCGGGGGCTACCCGCCAGTTGACTGGAGTATATGATGCTGAGTTGACCGAACCTATAGCGTACGTTCTCGGGGAACTAGGATGTAAATCAGCGATGGTAATCCATAGTCATGACGGTCTAGATGAATTAACTACTATTGGTCCAAATCGCATAAGTCATCTGAGAACAGATGGAACCGTACATACATTTGAGTTAGAAGCAAAGGATTTGGGCATAGATAGCAAACAACCAGAATCTATGACCGGTGGCTCTATAGACAAAAACCTAGAAATGCTGCGCAACATTCTAGAAGGAACAAGTGAAGGATCACAAACAGATACAGTACTGCTAAATGCAGCTGCTGCAATGGCAACAGAAGATGGGGACATAGCGACAAAACTCGTTGAAGCGCGTACTACACTCAGTAGTGGAGCCGCACTAAGAACTTTAAATGATCTAGTACAGGTTAGCCAAGAACTGGCATCACAAAAGTGACTATTCTGACAGATATTCTTGCTCGTAAAGAAGAGGAGGTAAAACAAGAGCGCAAATTCATACCTTTGCAAGAACTAGAGCTATTAGCAGCAACCATGTCTCCAGCCCCTGATTTTATTGCTGCAATAAACAAAAAATCAAAACAGGTTCCAAGACTTATTGCCGAAATCAAACAACGCTCGCCCAGCAAAGGTATACTTTGCGATGATTTTAACCCAACAGCACTCGCAAAAACCTACGCTAGTAACGGAGCATCCGCCATTTCCGTACTAACTGATGAATATTTCTTTGGAGGCTCTCTAGACCACCTCCAATCAATATCGGCATTAGATACAGGCTTGCCATTGCTGCGGAAGGATTTCATATTCGATCGTTACCAACTTCTGCAAGCTCGTATTGCTGGAGCTAGCGCAGCATTGTTAATAGTTGCAATGCTAGAAACAGAAGTTCTGCGCGAACTAATTGCTGCTACAGAAGAGCTAGGACTAAATGCACTGGTAGAAGTCCATAACCTAAGAGAATTAGAAACTGCATTATCCATTGGAACACAAATCATAGGAATCAACAACAGAAATCTACACACTTTTGAAACATCACTTGATGTGACAACGGAACTACGTCCCCACATACCTCCTGAAACATGCATAATAGCTGAGAGTGGAATACATACCCTTGCTGACGTCAGTAAACTGACAGAATTAGAAATTGACGCCATGCTTATAGGAGAAGGACTTGTCACAGCACCAGATGTTGGTTCCAAAGTTCGTGAACTCACACAGGTTGACTAACATCAACAGAACCATGAAAATAAAGATATGTGGGCTTACTAAAATAGAGGATGCAATTTTAGCGGTTTCACTTGGAGCCACACATATAGGACTAAATTTTTTTCCTCCCAGTCCACGTTATGTAGGCAAACAAAAAGCATTATCTATAACAAATGTGCTAAGTGAACTTAAAGATCCGCCAATTATAGTAGGAATATTTGTCAATGAATCGGAACATACAATACGGCAAGCTATGAAAGATGTTGGTCTCCAGCTAGCACAATTACATGGTGACGAATCACCTGAACTCATTAATAGACTTGGGCCAGATGCATTTAAGGCATATCGGCTTGGCAAGACAACATTGCCAGATATCCTTCCAGATTTATGTCTATTAGATACATATGTTAAGGGTAAGTATGGTGGAGCTGGACACATTGCCGACTGGAAACAAGCAGCATCAATCGCTCGAGACACACAGATTTTCTTGGCAGGAGGATTAACGCCTGAAAATATCATGCCAGCTATCAGACAAGTACAACCATGGGGTGTTGATGTAGCTTCAGGTGTAGAAATAGAACCAGGCGTTAAGGATCCACAGCTCATGCACACTTTCATATCCAATGCACTTTCCGTTAATAAAGACAGTAATTAGTATGATTGAACCTGTATAATGAGAAGAATACAATATGGAAACAAACACTCCATTACCTAAAAAGTTTGGTAAATACGGTGGGCAATTTGTCCCAGAAGTACTTATGCCCGCTCTTGACGAACTAGAAAAAGCCTACATGAGTGCCCAAAAGGATAAGGCTTTCCAAAGTAAGTTACAACATTTACTTACTACGTATGTCGGTCGTCCAACACCACTAACTTTTGCCGAACGCCTTAGCTCATACTGTGGGGGTGCAAAAATATATTTGAAGCGTGAGGATCTAGCTCACTCAGGTGCTCACAAAATCAATAATGCGCTTGGGCAGGCATTGTTAGCAAAACGTATGGGTAAATCTAGGATTATCGCTGAAACCGGAGCGGGACAGCATGGAGTAGCCACAGCAACTGCATGTGCACTGCTAGGACTGAAATGTGTAGTATATATGGGTACTGTAGATATGAATCGTCAAGCCCCGAACGTAGCGCGCATGAGATTGCTCGGCGCAGAAGTTATAGCTGTAGACGGAGGATCTCAGACCTTAAAGGACGCTATAAATGAAGCTATACGCGACTGGGTAACCAATGTAGCTGACACATATTATCTGCTCGGTTCGGCACTAGGGCCGCACCCATACCCCACTATGGTGCGCGATTTTCAGTCAATCATCGGCCAAGAAACACGAGTTCAAATTATAGAGGCGGAAAATATGCTACCAGATGTAATAATTGCATGTGTTGGCGGAGGATCAAATGCCATTGGCATTTTTTCTGAGTTTATTAATGAGAAAAACGTATCCCTTATCGGTGTAGAGGCTGGAGGTCTAGATATTTCAGGAGGAAAACATGCAGCACGGTTTGCAGACACTTCTATTGGAAGACCAGGTGTATTACATGGATGCTACACCTATGTCCTACAAAACGAAGATGGTCAAATAGCACTTACACACAGCGTGAGCGCAGGTCTGGATTATGCAGCAATTGGCCCTGAACATACATATTTGCGCGAACAGAAAAGAGCAGTCTACACTCATGCTTCTGATGCAGAAGCACTCCACGCCTTTCAACTATTGTGTGAACAGGAGGGAGTAATTCCTGCTTTAGAATCATCACATGCAATAGCAGAAGCAATCAAGTTAGCCCCTACTATGAGCCCAGAAACTACTATAGTGGTCAATTTGTCTGGTCGTGGAGACAAAGATCTAGACACTGTATTAAATGAAATAGACCTTGAACAATAATGACAATACCTAAAGAACAAGTCACACAAGCTTTTAAATATGGTCATACAGCCTTTATGCCCTATTTTACATTAGGGTATCCTGACTATGAAACTTCACTTGAAATAATACAGTCCTGTGCTGAAGCTGGTGCAGATTTGATGGAATTAGGTATGCCTTTCTCGGATCCATTAGCTGATGGTCCAACTATACAAAATAGCACCCAAGTTGCCCTCAAAAATGGGGTGGACATAGAACAATGTTTACAGGCTGTTACTGACCTACGTAAACGTGGCATCACTATACCACTCATGCTGATGGGTTACTATAACCCTGTCTTAAACTATGGCGAGCAACGATTTGTAGAGCAAGCTGAAGCATCTGGAGCGAATGGTTTTATAATTCCTGATTTACCTCCGGAGGAAGGTGCTTCATTTGAAATTCATTGTACAAACAACCAGTTAGCTCTCTCATACTTACTAGCACCAACCAGTACCGAAGAACGCATAAAACTAGTCGCTAAAAAGGCAAGTGGTTTTGTATATTTAGTTTCGTTAACAGGAGTTACCGGTGCCCGACTTGATCTGCCAAATTATTTGCAAGACTTTGTTGCAAGAGTTCGTCGTCACGTAACAGACCCATTAGCTATTGGTTTCGGAATAAGCACTCCTAACCAAGCGCAAGAGGTGGGCAAATTAGTAGAAGGAGTAATTGTAGGCAGCAAATTGATAAACATCGCAGGGGATTCTGACAATCCTGCTGAAGCATGCGGACAATTTGTTGCTGACATGACCGCAGCACTTAAGCAAGACAGTTAATATACTTTAATTTTCAGCAAGTAAGCCGATCAGTAATACTATTCCTTTCCAGACAAATTCGCATCAATCTCTGTAGTCAATTCTCGGAACACATCTGTTCCAATGATGCCATCATGCCTTAAAGTACGTAGCGTTCCTCGTTTAACTTGCAAAACCTCCTTGCGCACAATTTCTAATTCATCATCACGGATGTCTGGCAGCATAGTAAGAGCCTCCCCCACTTCTCCGGAAAATTGGCTAATATCTGCTTGTATCTCTGGTAGTACTACCTCATAGTTTTCTTTAGTGAGCAAACCTTGCTTATATTGAGTTTGTAGAAACTGCTCAGATGCTTTGGCAGCAGCTAGTCGAGCACGTCTTCGTTCATACTCAATAAGATTTTTTCCGCTACTCAAAAGACCCAATCGCCTGAGCAATGCAGGAAGAGTAGTAGCCTGGACTCCAAGTGTAAAAAGCACGACGCCAAATGTCATAACTAACACTTCGTCATAACCAACTAGGTTGGATGGCAAGGTCAATGCCAATGCTAAAGCAATGCCTCCACGTAGTCCACCCCAAACCAATACTGATTGCCATGAGAATGGGGTCAGATTGGGAGCAAATCTATTAAGTAGAGGACTAAAACCAAATACCGTGATCATGCGAGCAAGCAAAGTAACGATAATAGCAACTCCAATTAACGAAATACTATCAAACAACTTATCCAAATCAACTTGCAAACCTATCAATAGAAAAACAAATGTGTTTGCTAGAAAAGCCATGAACTCCCATATATGTATTAAGACATTTCGTGTAGTATGACTCATTCCGTAACGTCTTCCGCTGTTACCAATTAACAAACCAGATGCTAATACAGCTAATACTCCACTAGCATGGACCTGCTCCGCTAACAAATAAGATCCGTATGCCAGCACAGCACTAAGCACTGTTTCTACAAGATAATCATCAATTTGTCTAATCAAGCGGTAGGCAACATACCCTAGTGCAAACCCTACAAATAAGCCTACTCCTGATACGCGCACAAACTCTACAATGCCTTGGGAAAAACTGAATCCCACAGGATTTAGTGCAAATTCCAATAACAAAGTGAAAACCACTATTGCAGTTGCATCATTAAGTAGACTCTCCCCTTCCATAAGCAACCCAAGACGCTTTGGTAATCCTAATTCTCTAAAAATAGCAGTGACTGCAACAGGATCTGTAGCGGCAATAAGTGCACCAAACACCAGCATAGTAATTAGTGGCAAACCAGTTACAGTGGCAAGCAACCATCCTACAAGTACTGTTGTTACCAATACTCCTGGAATTGCGAACACAAGCATAGACAACAGATTGTTCCTAAATTCAGATAACTCAATATGTAAGGCTGCTTCGAACACCAAAGGTGGTAACAATATTAGCAAAATTAATTCACGTGCTAGTGCTGGAGTTAGCTCTGGTTTCTGGGGCATCAACATTGTAATCAAAACGCCAACAATTACCAACCCCACTGTGTAAGGAAATCGAACAAGTTTTGTAAACCACGCCACTAAGGCAGCAATCAACAACAATGCAGCAACAATTAGTTCAGTATTTATTAGTTCGGTTTGCATATATATGCTTTCACATAGATCATTGCAGTGTAAATCAATGTTTTAGTTTGTTAGTCTTAGATATCAGGAAAGTACTGTCTCTCTTAGCATCGAAGCAACCATCGTGCTGCGTCGTTTGACAATTAATACTGGGCAATGGGCTCTATCTGCAATTTGCTCAGACACGTTTCCCACAAGGATATTGCGGAACAAACGCTCTTTTGTAGCTCCAATCACAATCATATCGCAATCCTCAGAAACCTCCAAAATACCTGCAGCAGGACTATCAGATGTTAGGATACGTTTTTCAATCAATTCGTACCTGCGCCCTTCAGTTGCCCGTCGAAAGGCATTCTGAGCACGTGCCTCGGCACCCTTAGGATTGGTCCTGGACAGAGATATATGTAGTAAGACAACTTTCGTAGACTCTGGTGTATTGCGCGCCAGTGCAATAGCTAAACTAACGGCCAATCTACTATTTGGACCACCTGCTACTGGAACCAAAATCGATTGTAATTCCTCATAAGGACGATGGCGCAAAATTGCAATATCAGTTGGAGGGTTAGAAGCAATACGATCAATTACAGAGCCGAACATCTGATCACGCGAACCGGTAGAACCGGGCCATCCGAATAATGCGACATCACTTTTGTTCTCTTGTACAGTTTTTAGAATCGCATCAGATATAGAGCGACCTAGTCTTATCATAGAATGCACAGGTACATCTAATACTCTGGATTGCTCAATTACTTTGTCAATATATGGTCGACGCTCACGCAAAAACAAGCGTCCATCATTTAATTGAAGTTGTCTAGGAACCTTGACAACATGTAGTGCTAGAACTTCTCCATCATGCTCCTTAGCCAGTATACTCCCCAATCTGCCTAGTATCTGTGCTTGATGCAGATCAGATACCGGGAGCAGCACAGAATAATCTACTGAGGTCAGTGCTTCCTCATGCAAAACATCATTAGGCCTCTCCTGCTCTTCTTTCTTACTGAAATATCCCCAATACAAAAGCAGCCCAACACCGATCCAGCCAACACTTAACAGCCCCACTTGACCTAACTTAAATGCTAGAAATATGGCCATAGCTAGATTACTGATAATACCAATAACAGCTGGCCACGGAAACAAAGGTACCTTAAATCCACGCTCCAAATCTGGTCGGCGACGTCGTAAAGTCATAACTGCAATATTTACCTGAGTAAACAACAACAAGAACATTACGTTAGCAGCAGCAGCTACCTGGTCTATCGGCAAGGTAAATCCCATTACTACAACTAGTATAGAAGATAAAAATATTGCCCAATATGGAGTGTGCATATGAGGATGAATATATGCAAAAGCCGACGGTAAATTCCGCTCTCTACCCATAGCAAAAGATACTCTTGAAGATGAATAAATAGTCGCATTTAAGGCGGACATTGTTGAAGCAAGGCCACTAATCAAAATCAGCATGCCTCCCATTGGTATAAATTGCTCTGCAGCACGCACTATAGCCACCTCTTTGGCTTGCGCTAGATATTGCCAGACTGCAGAACCAGGAGGTGGAGTCACCGCTCCAATCACTACAAAACCTATTAGAATATAAATGATGACCACTGCACCTATTGAATAGAAAATTGCACGTGGAATGTTACGTTTCGGATTTTTTACCTCCTCTCCACTTTGGGCAATGATTTCATATCCCTCAAACGCAATGAATGTCATACCCATAGCTACAAACACACCGCCAATACCATTCGGTAGCATGCCTGCTGAAAAATTGTCGGACCAATTCGGATTATTGTACATCGCATACAATCCAAAACCAATGAAAATGGATAGGATTACTACTTTTGCAATGGTAACTATACTTCCTATCAATCCAGCTTCACTTGCACCACGTGAGTTGATATACGCAAAAAGACCAACCACTATAAGCATAAATACTAAAGAAAGTTGGTGTTCAGACAAAGGAAGCGGTACACCTGTTATGATCCACAATTCAGTTGCCAATCTACCAAAACCTAACCCATACAAAGCACACGCAACAATGTAAGCAAACCAATTCATCCAACCTGCCAAGAATCCTTGAGTTCCTCCTAAACCTTCCTTCACCCATAGGAATCCTCCACCAGCAGCGGGAATTGATGACCCTAATTCAGCATACGACAAGGCTGTAAATGTTGTTACAATGCCATTTAAGAGAAATGCAATTGGCAACGAAGGACCTGCATATCCAGCTGCTATCCCAATTAATACAAAAATCCCAGCCCCAATCATGGCTCCAATACCAATCATGGTGATATCCATGAGACCAAGTGTGCGACTCAGAGTTATCTCTTGAGAATTAGAATTTTTGCCATCCATAAAATCATCTCCAATTCTACACAAAATTTCTAGCCTAGCTAATCTAATGTAGGAAAGCTGTTAATACTAGCACAATAGCAACAAACAAGCTCATCAATTTGAGTAATTTTTCAAGTCAATCTTACGCCATGTTTCTGGGACAAAACACTTATAAAACAGTCAATCTCATCTTTGCGAGTACTATCCGACCACCCTAATTCATCTCCCATCACATGCGAAAGTTCGACAATCAATCCAAGACTAATTTCACCTAAAATTGCCATAAGTGTACGCCTCAATATTAAGTCTGCTAAATGCATAATATATTCACATCTTGTCAGAAAAACTATTTCTCCATGCGAATAACCTGAATGATTGTCAAGACAAGAATCATTGTCACCAATTTCTCTACAAATGAAGCTTGCAACATATGCTGCTCTAGATCCATAACGATCGAATAACTCCTTCGCTCTATTAGAGTCAAAGCCAGTCTTCAATATTATGCTATCCAAAAACAACTTCTCTTCTTCTATATTTTTAGGGTAATCCTTACCACCACCAATTGACAAATTACACGTGCTATACTGACGAATCCTACCTAATACATGTAAAGTTTGATTAGTTACCTTTTCTGCCAAAGATCGAAATGTGGTCCATTTACCTCCTGCCAGTGTGTAAATTGGATAGTCAACACCATCCCCAGGTGTCAGCAAGAGTACTCTATGGTCCCGACTAACATTGCCACGATCACTCGATTGACTAAATATAAGCGGTCTTACGCCACTAAATGAGAAAACAATCTGATCCCTGCTCACATTTGCTTGTGGAAACATTTTCATAATCATTGCAATGAAGTAATCTACCTCTTCCGCCGTACAGCACACTTGATTAGGATCATCACATTCTAATTCCGACGTACCTACTAATATCTTATCCACAATAGGACATATCAATACTATACGTCCATCATCGTTCTCAAAAAAGAATTCATGATCACCTATAACAGATCGTAAGTTTTTATTATCGATTACTATGTGAGAACCTTTACTACCACTAACAAATGTAGTGTCTCGTTTCAGCGATTTATTGACTTGATCTATCCATGGTCCAGCTGCATTAACAACCAATTTTGGCTGCACTGTATATATCTCGCCGGTCAACTCATCCCGCAAACTAACAACCTCTCCAGATGCTCCCAAAGCCGACATATAATTAGCAGCTTGAGCATGATCACCCATTTCTAATGCATCGCAAATTAATTCTATACAGACCCTTTCAGGAGTCGATATAGAGGCATCATAATAGGTAGCCGTACAAATCACACTAGGGTTAAGTAAAGGAAATTGCACCAAGGAATCCGATTTTGACATAAAACTATGTCGAGGTATAGTTGCGGTAGCACGAGTGAATGAATCGTATAATGACAAACCAATTTTTATCAATATAGCACCACGCTCAACTGTTTTGTTTATCAAACCGAGAAACTTTAAAAGCGCATTTAGCAAACCTGAGTACATTTTAAATATTGGAATGGTTGTAGGTAAAGGCTGCACGTAATGAGGAGCATTTTCAATTAACAAGTTACGCTCACGGATAGCCTCTCGAACTAACCTGAAATCACCGTTCTCCAAATAACGTAAGCCACCATGAGCCATATGTGAAGTTGCTGCACTTGTGCCTGAAGAAAAATCTGCTTTATCAACTAACAATACATCTATACCTTGTAAAGCCAAATCACGAAAAACACCAGCACCATTTATGCCGCCACCTATAACAAGTACAGAAACAGAAGAATTACTTCGCAGAAATTCTATGGCTGTATGCCTAGAGTTCATACTGTTCTTAGCAATAACTAATCATTCCCTTCAAGAAAACCGTTGGAACAGAGGTGGAATTATTCAGCGTTCTATTTCAGTCGCAATAAGATTGTCCCAATTCACTCTTAACTCTTCAGATTCAACTGATTGTGCATAAATTCCAAATTCTCCAGAAACAACTTTCCCTAAATCTTTCGAGGCTTGTGTATAAACCTCGACACCATCAACATACAAGGTAAAGCTATCGCTCCTCACGAGAATCCCAAGACGATAAGTGCCGGGTCCCGGTGGTACGACATCCGAAACTGCTATGCGCAAGGGATCGGTAAAACCATCGACCCTCCTGATCAATCTATAATGCCCTATGCATGTTATAGTAGCCGCAAAATACTCATCTATATCTAGGCTTGCTTTAAAAACCAATCCGTAAAAATCATTTCCTGTACAATCGTCCACTATAACATCACCTTCATAGTAATAATCACGTCCCACCATATCTAATTGTGGCGCTGCTGAAGAATAAAATCGATTGCCACGACTCTTTGTGATAAGCCTGAAAACACCATCCTCTATTGCTGAATAAAAATTCTTCGAATCTTCGGTTCCCCAATCTGTAAACCTTAGTGGTTCAAATTCCTCCTTCCAAAGCACGGCTTTCGGAACAACATTCTGACCAATGTTACGTACACTTTCTGGAATTGGAATAGTCTTTGTAGGGGTGGGTAGTTGAGTTGCAGTAGCACTCGGAGTTGGGGTTGCTGTAGGAATTGTTACAACCTCAGTGGTTGGGATCACTGGCTCTATTTCCGCGACAGTTTGTGTACTTTCAGAAGTAGCTTCAATTACAGATGATGGTTCGACAACCATCGCAGTTAACGTTGGTTGAATTTTTGCCATTTGACTTGGTACCGCTGTTACTGTTGGTCCTACTATTGTAGATACACCGACAACTTGTAATTCACCCTCTTGTGTATTGTCTACAAACAGTTGCTCATCTACTTGTCGATCTAATCCAATTGATAATAACTCCATTGGATTTAAATTTACTTCACTTAGCAAGTCACCCAACAAGCCATAAGTTTGGAACACGCCTAGAATGATGCCAGCAATTGCCACTGCAGCAAGTAAATTCCATCGTCTTTTACGTCTATAAGGTCTGATAGCAATATTAACGGGTTGCCAATTAGACCGTGAGTCCCTGTTTACTATTTTTACAGAGTCCAAAGATACTCTTTCTTCTGTTTCCAAGTCAACACTAACCTGACCACCATCTATAATTGGCGGGCCAATTAGTTCCTGCACTGTATTGACCTCCACAGGATCGGAATCCTTTGATATAACATTCGAATCGGCAGAAACAGTTGTTAAAGTATTGCTACCTCCCTCAAAAGATGGCATTTCGGGAATTTCTTCTAACCCAGCTGCGGATGGATTATATTGATTTGCCAAACTAGCCTTTGGTTGTTGTTTTTCCGATATATCTGATGAAATACGATCAATTGGGACACGTAAATATTTTCGTAATACTGAATACAACTTTTGACCTATTCCGGTAACATTCTGCAAATCTGGTAAGCGACCATATGGCCTGCCCGCCACGATAGTCTCTGCCAACGCAAGTCCAATTCGTGGCACACCTTGTAATTCCTCTACTGAAGCCTTATTTACATCTATTTTGCCCGACATCACCAAGGAGGATGAAGAAGAAACATTACCGCTTCTATGCGATTCTTTTGATACACTATCTGCGGAAACACGTAAATAACCCTTTAGTACAATGTAAAGCTTTTCGCCAACACCAGATACCAACTTGAGCTCAGCAAGACGCGCATATGGACGAGCAGCAATTATTTCACTAGCAAGGGCTGGACCTACTTGAGGCACCTGGGTTAGAGCACTCAATGAGGAACTGTTGATATCAATCTTGCATGATCTAGGAGTCATCAGAATATATTTGACTGTCCCAAGAGTTTACCAAGGCAAAGTAATACTAATATACCCATAATTCTTTAATAATAATAGCCCAATAATTATTGCAATAGCTACTAGCCAACCCGACAACAACAATGGAATTCTTCTGCGTATCTCCTGGTCTACTGCGGCTTCGTAAGCAACAAGTGACATTACCGGATTAGCAACTTGTGGCAACGTTGTATTTGATTCGAAACTAGGATTTTCAAATACACCTTCAGAAAACCATGTATCCTCCTCAACAAATTCAGCCTGCATATCCTGGGTAACAGGAGAGGAGACTATACACAAAGCATCTATCTTTTCGAATAGACTCGCACCTATTCCTTTTATTTCGCGCAAATCATCAATATAATCGAATGGCCGACTGGAAACTATCCTCTCGGCAATTTTAGGTCCAACCCCAGACAATTGCAATAATAATTCTTCATCACAATTATTTATATCTAGTGCAGTTATATTAGACCAATTAGATTCTGTGAGATTATTGTTCGATGCAATAACAACCGCAGAGCGCTGTCGCAACACATGCATTACATTAGTACTAACTCCTTTTACGAGCACTACATCCTCCAAACTATCATATGGTCGCTCCTCTACAATACGACCTGCCAGTACAGCTCCTACCCCTGGGATGGATTGCAGATCTGCTGCACTACACATATTTATATTGATGGGTTGAGGAGGGACTACTGTTGCAACATCAGCAAGTTTCAGTAATGTCTTTTTTCCGAAACCAGGCAGCATACGCAGTTCAGAGTAGTCCCAAAATGGTCTTGCATCAATTAGGACCTCCGCCTTACGTGTATCTAATACCGTTTCCTGTAAAATAACTGACAGATCGGCTGAATTTAGGTCTATCCGGCGACCACCCATGGCAACTAATTTTAGCATAGGGTAAAACTTGACAGGTCTAATCTACACAAATTAATATATCCCAATATGAACCACTGTGTTAACAACATTGTTTCTCAACCTTCTATTTTGAACTGATATAATAAGATATGGGTAACATGTTTACTACTGATGACTACAATATAACCGCGATTCGCGCCAGGTTCCCGTCTCTTACCATAAAGGACAATAATATAAACCGAATATATCTGGACAATCCAGGTGGTACACAAGTATGTAAAACTAGTCTAGACAAAATACAAGATTATCTAATTAACAACAATGCTAATCGGGGAGGCTTTTTCCGTACCTCTATAGACACCGAATCAATTTTACTTGAGGCGCGGCGTGCGATGTCTGATTTCCTCCATGCAGATAGTGAACGTGAAATTGTATTTGGTCAGAATATGACCAGTCTCACTTTTGCAATTGCACGATCACTAGCAAAATGGATACAAACTGAACATGAGATTGTCGTCACACGCCTCGACCACGACGGAAACATTTCGCCTTGGTTGCAACTCGCTGACGAAACTGGCGCAAAGATACGCTGGATAGATTTTAATCCAAAAGACTGCACTCTCGATTTGGACGATTTTGAAAAAACAATCACCGATAAAACCAAATTGGTAGCAATTGGTTATGCATCAAATTCAGTGGGGACAATCAATCCAATCAAGAAAATAGCTTCTATGGCACACTCTGTAGGAGCATTGGTGTTTGTTGATGCCGTACAATATGCACCTCATGCTCCTATAGACGTTCAAGAGCTTGATGCTGATTTTCTGGTGTGTAGCCCATACAAATTCTTTGGGCCTCATCAAGGCGTACTGTGGGGGAAATATGAATTACTTGACAGACTTCCACCATACAAAGTGCGCCCAGCTGAAAACCATCCTCCACACAAATTTGAAACCGGCACGCAAAGTCATGAAGGACAAGCAGGCACGTTGGGGGCACTCGAACATATAGAATGGATAGGTAGACAATTCGGCCATAGGCATGCCAGTCAATTTCCTAAAATGACTAATCGCTGCCTACATATGCATTGTGGTATGGCTGCCATTAAGACCTACGAACAGAAACTCAGCAGACACTTAATTGAAGGACTGCAAAAAATATCAGAAGTGAGAATTTATGGTATTACTGAAATACAACAACTTGACAAACGTGTTCCAACAGTATCCTTCACTTTAAAAGGATATGACCCTAGACACATTGCTCAAATCATGGGTGATAAAAACATATTCGTTTGGGATGGACACAATTATGCAATTGAAACAATGAGCCAATTAGGTCTAGAAAAAACTGGAGGGATGATAAGAGTTGGGCCGGCACACTACAATACCATCGAGGAATTAGACCAACTCTTAGAAGTACTGACGGAAAGTGTAGTCAAACACTAACAGCTGTTCAAACTATAGACAATTTTAGTTGTACCCCGGAAGGGACTCGAACCCCTAACCTAGGCTTTAGGAGAGCCTCGCTCTTCCATTTGAGCTACCGGGGCAAATTTTTGCCTTAAACTAATATACAATTATAGTAAATATACAACAACAATATAGAAGTTGCTTTTAATGCTAAATCTTAGAATCATTCTGGAACAGACCAGACACCTTGTTGCTCAGCCAAATAATCGGATCATAATATCTGTCAGCAACACGCTCTTTTAGAGGTATGATGGCATTATCTGTGATAGTAATGTTCTCGGGACACACATCAGTGCAACACCGGGTAATATTACAATAGCCGGATCCAAACTCGTCACGTATATCAGGAATACGATCTTCAACATCTAGAGGGTGCATATCTAAGCCAGCAGCCCTTATCATGAATCTTGGACCAACAAATACATCTTTACGATTGTGATCACGCAAAACATGACACACATCTTGACATAGATAGCACTCTATACATTTGCGAAACTCCTGCACGCGATCGACATCTTCCTGACTCATGCGGTATCTACCATCAGAATCAGAAAGGCCAGGCTTAAAAGGCTTGATATTTAGATTTTGATCATAGTTCCATGAAACATCGCACACTAAGTCTTTAATTACAGGAAAGGTTTTTAGTGGTTGTACAGTAATAACATCTTGCTCAAGGTATGTGTTCATACGAGTCATGCAAGCCAATTGTGGTTTTCCATTCACTTCCATCCCACATGAACCACATTTTCCAGCCTTACAATTCCAACGCAAAGCCATATCACCCGCTTGCTGAGCTTGAATTCTATGTAAAACGTCAAGCACAACCATGCCATCATCGACTTCCGTTTTGTATTCAACGAATTCACCGCTTGACGAGTTGCCTCGCCATATTTGGAAGGTGTACTTAGACATGAACTCCTCCTTCCAAATCTTCTAGGTTTGAGTAAGCAATTTTAGCTAAATGGTCTGGAGGAGAATTTCTACCAACTTTCCTAGCGTCCATAGAGCCATCAGTATTCTGACATATCATTATATTGATATTGCCCCACTCTTCACGTTCTCCTTCAAAATCTAACCTAGTATGAGCACCACGACTTTCCTCACGTATGAGTGCAGCCCGCGCTACAGCCTCAGCGACCATAACCATGGGACGCATTGATAAAGCTTGATTCCATCCTGGATTATATTGACTTGATCCAGCAGCATATATATTGGCTAACTTGGGCTTTAATTCCTCGAGCGACTCTATGGCTCTTTTCAAACCATCAGCAGTACGAACTATATTGACATCATTCATAATGTTTTGTAATTCTTCGTGCAAAAGATAGGGATTTTCTCCACCTTCTTGATTCAATGGTCCTACTGCTTGGCGCCTTGCTTCCTCAATATGATCAGGGTCTATCTGCAATGGTCTGAATAGCTGGCTAACATAGTCCTTTGCTCCTTTTCCTGCAAGCCAACCAAATACTAGTAAGTCACTCAGCGAATTGCCACCCAGACGATTGGCACCATGCATCCCACCTGTGCATTCTCCACAAGCAAATAGACCTGGCACAGCAGTCATCTGCGTATCACCATCTACTGCTATACCTCCCATCATATAATGCAGAGTAGGTCCTACTTCCATTCGTTCTTTAGTAATGTCAACCTCAGCCAGCTCTTTGAACTGATGATACATGCTCGGCAATTTACGTTTTATATATTCACCATCTCTTCTGCTAGCAATATCCAAATAAGCCCCTCCATGGGCAGAGCCACGACCAGCTTCAACCTCCTTCATAATGGACTTTGCTACAACGTCACGCGTCAACAACTCAGGAGGCCTACGAGCACTTGCATCTCCATCCAACCATCGCTGTGCCTCTTCGGGTGAATCAGCAGTCTCTTCTTTAAAACGGTCAGGAGTGTAATTGAACATAAATCTTTCGTTTTCACTATTTAGAAGAACCCCGCCCTCGCCACGCACACCTTCAGTGACTAATATTCCACGCACACTTAGTGGCCAAATCATTCCAGTCGGATGAAACTGAGCAAATTCCATGTCAATCAATTCTGCGCCAGCACTGTAAGCCATTTCTATCCCATCTCCAGTGTATTCCCAAGAATTACTTGTAACACGCCAGATTTTTCCAGCACCTCCAGTAGCCATAATGACTGCCTTGGTTCGAAACAGTACAAAGCGACCTGTATCCCGCCAATATCCAAAAACCCCGCTTATTTTGCCCGAGTCTTTCAAAAGTTTTAGTGCAGTACATTCTTGATGCACATGTATTCCCTGATGAATTCCATAATCCTGCAAAGTACGGATGATCTCAAGGCCTGTACGGTCACCTGTATGGGCAAGCCTAGGATAACGATGACCTCCAAACGGGCGTTGATTAATATATCCATCTGACGTACGATCAAACACCGCGCCCCATTCCTCCAGCTCCCTAACCCTATCCGCAGCATGCTGCGCATGTAGCTCGGCCATTCTCCACTGATTAAGAAACTTACCGCCACGCATCGTATCTCTAAAATGAACCTTCCAATTATCGCGCTCATCTGTATGACCCAACGAAGCTGCTGCACCACCCTCAGCCATAACTGTATGCGCCTTTCCCAGTAATGATTTACATATCATGCCGGTATTTAGACCTTGGTCAGAACATTCTATTGCAGCTCTGAGTCCTGCTCCCCCAGCCCCTATAACAACCACATCATGATCAAATGTCTGAATTTCAGATATATCTACATTCATATTTTGTAAAACCTCTACCAGGTGTTAATATCATTGATGATACCCATAGAACACATACGGACGTAAAAATCACTAAATCCAACCCATATCATGCTGAGCCATGCAAACAACATGTGCCGCTGATTTAGCCAGGTCACTTTCTTCCACAAGCTGAACCTAATGCGTGCACCAATCTTGCCAGAAAAAGAATTTTTTCTACCACCCACTAAATGTCTACATGAGTGACAACCAAAGGTATAAGTGGCTAACAGCAGTGGATTCAAAAACAACACAATTGATCCAACTCCTATACCAATACGCCCATTAAAAACTTCTCCGCCCTCCCACAACGATATAAATGCATCCCATGAGAGAATACCTATATATACAACTGCCAGATACCATGTGTAGCGATGAATGTTCTGAAAGATAAACAATGCTGTTTCACCTTTGTACTGCTTGGTCCCAGTCGGACCGGCCACAATATTGCTTGGCATAGCTCCAACAGCACATCCTGGAGGACTCAAAAAATATGAGCGATAGTAAAACTTGCGGTAGTAATAGCATGTCAAACGAAAAGCAAGCGGGCTCGCCAAAATTAACCAAGCAGGTGAAGTCGGGAAAAATGGAGGCCAAATTTGCCTAATCCAATCAGGCCAAATACCAAGCCACGCATGCTCTAATGGAGCAGCTCCAACACGCGATAGATCAACAAACAAAACTGGCGAATAGAAAGGAGATAAATATGACCCATGCCAATAATGTTCACCTTGAAATCCGGCCCAATTAGCATAAGCCATAAAACATAGAAATCCGAAACCGGTCCATAACGGCTCAATCCACCACTTGTCTGCACGCATAGTCTCACCCAAACCTGATACGTGACCTCCATGTTCCTGCACAATGTCGGAACGCGGAGCTGAAACAGTTTCAATTATTAAACGATTGGCTTGATACAGACTAACCGCTAAGGCAACCCCACCACCTATAGTAAATACTGCAATAACAACCACAGCTATAGTGAAAATTTGTGTATTGTCCATTAGTAAACTATTGAAATAACCTGATAACAACTAACTCATGTTAGTAATTACTGCATCACCAAATTCAGAGCATTTAAGTAAAGTTGCGCCTTCCATTAATCTATGAAAATCATAGGTCACTGTCCTGGATTTGATTGCACCACTCACTCCCTTAATGATTAGGTCAGCAGCTTCTGTCCAACCCATATAACGTAACATCATCTCTCCAGATAATGTCACTGAACCTGGATTAACTTTGTCCTGGCCTGCATATTTGGGGGCAGTGCCATGTGTAGCCTCAAAAACAGCTATACCTGTACTGTAATTGATATTACCACCAGGAGCAATGCCTATACCACCAACCTGCGCTGCCAAAGCATCAGACAGGTAATCACCATTCAAATTCATAGTAGCAATTACGTCAAACTCACCTGGGCGTGTCAGTACCTGCTGCAATGTAATATCAGCAATAGTGTCCTTGATCACGATCTTACCAGAAGCAATAGCTTCATCTTGCTCGTCGTTAGCAGCAGCCTCACCATTATTGGCTTTTGTATGCTCCCATTGGTTCCATGTATATGTCTCAGATGAAAACTCACGCTCAGCAAGTTCATATCCCCAGTTACGAAAAGCACCTTCAGTAAATTTCATGATGTTGCCCTTATGAACCATGGTAACACTTTTGCGACCATTTTCTACAGCATATTTGATGGCAGCCCGTACTAACCTTTCCGTACCCTCAGTTGAAATAGGCTTGATGCCAATGCCACTGGTTTTCGGAAATCGAATCTTATCAAACATCGCTGGAAAAGATTCCTTCAACAAATTCTGAAAAATGCGTATCTCTTCACTACCTTCCTCAAACTCAATGCCAGCATATATGTCTTCAGTATTCTCTCGAAATATCACCATATCCACACGCTGAGGATCTTTAACTGGGGAAGGTACGCCACTAAACCAGCGTACTGGTCGTTGGCAAACGTACAGATCAAGTTGCTGCCGCAAAGCAACGTTCAATGACCGTATACCACCACCTACTGGTGTGGTCAGGGGACCTTTAATGCCAACCAAAAACTCACGGAATGCATGTACAGTGTCTTCAGGTAGCCACACATCAAATCTATCAAATGCCTTCTGGCCCGCAAACACTTCCATCCATGATATCTTTCGTTGATCACCATACGCTATTGTCACAGCAGAATCCAGTATCCGGCGAGATGCTCTCCAGATGTCAGGTCCTATACCATCTCCTTCCACAAACGGCACAATAGGATTGCTAGGGACAATTAATTCTCCATCCAGCATCACAATTTTGTTTCCTGCGGGAACTTCAGTAGTCGAGTAATTCACTCAGATACTCCTGTATATTTTCTAATTCTTCCAGTAATTTATTGTTGCTATCACATTCACTCTAGCTTACGTTCAATGATTTCTTTATAAATTTCGAACGGCATAGATCCCTCAACCTTTTCTCCATTAATGAAAACAGTGGGGGTTGCATTCACACCCATCTCGGCAGCAAGTGCTGCATCTTGCTGAACAACTATACTGGATTTACCTTCATCAAGACAACTGCGAAAATCTCCACCATCAAGATCTATATCCTCTGCAAATGCAATCAGTCTGCGCTCTGAATATTGATCACGAGCTCCAGTCTGATTAGCATATAGAATGTCATGATAAGGCCAAAACGCACCCTGCTGATTAGCGCATTCAGCTGCCTCAGCCGCAAATCTTCCTACAGACTGATCAAAAGTTGCATAATGATATTCATAACGCACAAGTCCAGATTCAACAAAATTACTCTCAATCTGAGAAGCAGCATCTCTAGCAAGTGTACGACAATGCGGACAAGGAAAATTGGAAAAACTTTGTACCAAAACCGGGGCATCTACAGAACCCAAGGCTTTCCCATCTGCGTATGCAGGCACCTCTTTATCCACAGACACTATCTCAACAGCATCTTGATTGCTCTGCCGAATTATTAATATGACCACAATTAACACAACAGCGATAATCGCTCCAATAGAAATGAAACGCTGCCTACGTTTTTTATTCTGCTGTTCAACCCGCGTCTGTGCACGTTTACTCATACAAAAACCTCACAATTGCTAAGCCGGCATTATAAACCATGAATGGATTTGCACAAGGGTGATTTTCATGTTACTACAAAGTAAACTATCTTATTGAGTTACCAGGAAATGATTTGATACATAGGTTCGGCAGTGTGATTAAGTGAGTCAAATAACCAAGGACCAGTTTCAAAATGAATTGTTCGTCCTTTAGGAATATTTGATGTCCAGTAATTAGAATTTTGCGGATGAACAAACAATACTCCACCACTGTGGGGTAATTTTGTAGATGAAGACAACAAATGAAATCCTGGTATCTCGCCTGGTTGGCCTGGCACAAGAAATTCAGCATAACGATTTCTATCCCATATCTCGGGCTCAACCCATACATTTGCACGAACACCATTTGATTCAATCTGTAAATTACTCCCGGTCCAACCAACCGACAATCGGCGATTAATCTGTAATGCCAATGATGTCTCGTCACCCTGATAAGCTCTAAACACATATGGCTCATTCAAGAAATCACTAATAATAAAATCGCGCACAGAAAATATTATCGATATTCCGAGCAAACCTGATACTAGTACCATACCTGCAAACCGGTCGGAAATCCGTCTGATCCAATTGTACATACTTTTCAGGCCAAGTGCTGGAACTATGAAAAGCACCGGTAATATCCCTACGGAACGCAAGAAATGTGGAGCACTCTTTGACATAAAAGTGGGCAACAAAAAAACACATATCCAAGCCAACATTAGAACACCTCGAGACCGGTAACGCTCAGAAAGACTTCTAGTAAAACCCCACAACACAGGTATAGCCATAGCAAAGTCAAAGATTGGGCGACCTGGAATGTTGTGCAGGGGATTAGCGTCCCCTCGCATGAAAAACATCCTTATTACTAAAACTGCTTGTATAAATATTGTCCTGAGTAGATCATAAAATCCTTGTCCCTCATAAAACACCGATAAACTGCGCGGACGTGAAAATGACTGCGCCAATAAATCGCTCCTATAAACCAATATGGGTAGAGCAACCACTACAGTAATGGATATCATGACAAGCATACCTCGCCAGTTGACAACAATTTCATTGCGGTACCACAGTACCATACCAACTACAATGAAAATAATGGCAGGTATCACAAACAAATTGACTGTATATGTGTAATGAGAAACGCCAAAACACAAACCTGCTATGATCCAAATTGATGGGTTGCGTCTACCTGATGCACGCACAGCAAAATAGAGTGCAGCAGCAATCATCACAGCAAACACCACCGATCGTGTTCCATAACGTCCCAAATACATTGGCCAGACCGTGCAAGCACATAGTATTGCAGTTAACAATCCGACCTTTCGATCAAATAGTTCCTTAGCCAGCAGCCCAACAAATCCCACTAGTGTCAAACTACATATCACATATGGAAGACGTAATGCTCCAGGAGTATTACCAAATATTGATAGTGAAATAGCTGTCAAATAGAAATGTAGAGGTTCCCTACTATCGTCTAGAACTAATAATGCCGGATGTTCTCCATTCAATATCTGAGATGATACCAAACCATTGAGAGCTTCATCATAATTAAGCCCTAATGGGGCACTATTAATTTGCCACAATCTTAAACAAGCAGCTAAAAGTATGATGCCTGTAGATATAAATATACGTTGGAGCATAATACAATCATAACTATTACAACGATATGTGACAATCCGCCAAGTAGTTATTCATTAGACATGCTGATTACACTTTTAACAAAGTCAAGTATGCGCTTCGATCGCCTAGACCAAGTGTATTTACTAACTAATACAGTAGCATTATCTACTAATCGCGATGACAAATGTAAGTCGGATCGCAATCTCTGAATTGCTATCGCCAGTGAGCTAGGGTTATCGGGTTGTACAAGCAAAGCTGTCTCATCATGTTCAATGATCTCTCGCAAGGATGGTAGATTTGAGGCAATGATTGGTCGCTGAGCAGCCATATATTCGAACAATTTAATTGGAGACGTATAAAATCTAGATATGTCCGAATCTCCACTATTAGGGATAACTAACACATCAGCAGCAGCCATATAGGTGGATATATGTTCATAAGGCACATATCCCGCCAAATGGATATTGGTAAGTTCCGATTGTTTAGCAAGCTTTTCTATACGTGGCAACTCCTCAGGTGTACCACCAACTAACCAAATCTGCTCATTGTCACTCAACTGTGAAGCTGCTTCAACCAAAGTATCTACACCCTTCCAATGATACATATGCCCTACATACATAATGACAAACATACTTTCATCGATACTTAAATGATGACGTGCTGCGGATTTGCTTAAAACACCGAAGTCTTGAAGATCAACTGCATCAGGAACAACTGATATTCTCTTTTCAGAGATGCCTAACTCCAGATATCTAGTTGCAAGAATATTAGTCAGAACAACAATACCATCAGCTTGTTAAATAACCATCTGCTAAGCGCTAATCCTAATCTACTGCTGGGATACTTGTGCGCTTCATAAATTACCGTGCTAGTATTTTCCTTTCTTAAAATAACTAATAGAGCTGCTGTCAAGCTATCACGCGTGTAATACACATCTGCGGTACTAGTTAATAACAATGGGAGTAACGCAATATGATAGGTTATGGTCTGAATCGCAAATACAACTTTGTAAGCTAAAGATTTTCCAAATGGCAGGCTAGGCACAATACTGAAAAGATCAAGTGAATATACCAACCTTCGTTCAACATCGCGCGGCAATTTATAATATTTTTGCAGATCAACAACTGATTGTAACCAAGGTCTATTTACCCTTCTGGGATGTACAATTTGTATGTCAACATCAGCAGCCAATGCAGCACAGGTTTTCATGATCTGTATGGCATGTGCTTTTTCACCTGGTAAACGAGAATTAGTAAGATAAATAAATTTCATCATTGGCTTCCTATCATTGCATGCAAACTATCAACCAAATCCTTGCCTACTGCAGTCGGAGTCAATCTGTCAATCACACGCAAACAACCTGATTCAGCCAATTGAGTCATCAACTTCTTATCTTTAGATAGCAAAACCAATGCCTCAGCAAGCGTACGATCATCTGCTAATGGAACTAACCACAAATGTTCCATATGCTTAAAATTTTCACGAATGCTCATCGTGTTCCCAGTCACTACAGGCTTTTGCATAGCAAGACCTTCAAGTATTTTATTGGCCATTGCTTTCCGAGCCTGAGATGTATCACCAAACACCCCGAGAACGATATCCGAGTTAGCAATGCAATCAGATAATTGTTCAAAAGGAACTTTCGATAAGAATTCTATGTTTTCAACACCTAATTTGTCAGCTAATTGCATAGCATGAGACTTCCCCTCACCATCACCAATGAGCCTAAAAGTAAGGCCTGGATATCGGCTTAAGTTTGCAGCTGCTTTGATTATTGTCTCAACCCCATGATTAGGTATATAAGATCCGTGGTACATAATGACAAATCTATCTGTGTTAGTTTCCGATTTTGGTTTAGGAAAAAATAAATTGTCGTCAACACCCAACGGGGTTACTTGTACCTTCTTCGGAGAAATCTTAAACTCGTTGACTAAATACTCTTTGTAAGCCATCGTACCTGTTAATATTTTTTTGATAACATACCTGCAATCTTGTCTACAAAATACAACTTCCTTGCCATAAAACTGTTGATTGAATATCTGCCGCGTTCTAGCACACTAGCTTCATATAGACCAATGACCATATCAAAAATCACAGGCCTACCTGTTATTTGACCTAACAACCAAGCCAAGGGTACCACTGTCTGACAAAATTCTGCCACCACAATCAAATCACACTCACGCCAAACTTTTCTGTATTGTTTTATTAAAGGTAAGACTTTCTTATATGTTGGCCAAGATTGAGGAACATTACAGTATGTTATTTGACAACCATTTAACTCTAAAGCACGACGTATGAAATTATTGCGAGTGTACGAGAGATCAAATGCACCAAAGTAGCATATCCTCATGATATAGATTTATGGCAGAGATACCTTGTACAACTCAATCCACTCGTTAGTCATATTATCACCTTCTGGAAGCACAACCTGCAATCTTTCTTGAGTATCTGGATCATAGAAACCTGTAGTTAAGGTGTAATGGCCAGCCGATGGTGCTACCAACTTCACCGATTCGTCTAATATTTCACCGGGAGCCCACCAAGATGTAGGATACTCATTGTTTATCGGTGTGGCATCTATTTGAGCTACTAGTCTATCATCATGCCACATATGTACAAAGTATTTGTAATCATGTTCAATTTGACTATATGACTGCCAATACAAAGTCAGATCAACGTCTAGATCATTATGGACACTATCATATCCTAGCAAAGCCAGCTCATCACTAAAATTTGCTGGTTTTTGATGTTGCATGTGGGGCACAGAAAAATTGCGTTCACGATCCATTATCTCAATTGGCACGCTGTATCTTGCTCTTGATTTGTCACTTGCATTTTGAACCACGTCCACTGTCAACACATAATTGCCTGAAGGTATATCTGTATCTAAGCGTAAAAAATATTGATTGGTAAACACCAATCCAGTGCTAAATGTGTTCTTTGCCTGGTCCAGAGTAATATCTGTTTCAGAGTCAAAAACTAGATTGCCTTCTAAAGACAAGATATTCCAACGTAGGCCAATATCTGCTAAGGTGGGATGTACAACTTGCCATGTAGCACCAACATTGAGCGGTTGTCCTTGGACTATTTCCTTAGCTACCACAATATTTAATAAATCTATATAATCTGAACCTGCCAGGCTATCTGCAGAGGCCTTTATCTCAATAATCCCAGAGCTGCTTAAGCCACTTTCACTCGTATCAAAACCTATATCATGAACCGAATCGGGATATACCCCAAAACTCAGTATAAGAGGTACGCCAATTGGCAAGTTTTTGTCCACCACTAATGATATTTTATGAAGAACATATTCGCCCACCTTCTGATGTACCCTTGGAAGACCCTGTAAATCTGCTTGAGCGTATTTTGTGTTGTTCGCATCCAACAAATGCACAAAAACCTTATAGTCATGTGCCGCCACAAAATCTATACGCTCAATAAGATGAATGGTCCATATTTCTTCAGGCTTAGGAACGCTGTCTTTGGAGTCCCTAATAAAACCCAAGAAAGTTCCTCCATTGGATAATGAAATCGGATGTAACGGCACCAAATCCGCGCTAAAGCTCGCTGATGGAGACAATTCTGTAACACGAAAACCTCCCTCTCTAATCTCTCCTTCAGAGAAAACGAAGGGGCGTCCTTCATAATCTGATTTACCTAACAAAATCGCTCCATTTGTACTCAAAGGCATGGCGCGGTCTTCCCAAACCACTCTAGCATTCCTAGATTCTTGCAAAGCCTCCCATTGCATATTGTCACTTGAAGCAATTATCAACAAATCGCGATTGGATTTCATCGCACGTTCTTCAGCTACATCCAAAGCAGCAATTTGATCATCCAGAGAAACACGACCAAGACCAAGGTCATAGCGAATGTTGAAGAATGCATGAGTCACTACTAGTAGGCCAAATATTAGAATGCCGATATATCTTATATATTGAATTGTCCACACACGTATGCGAGAATAATGACTATGTCCCCATCTTTTTGCTAATCCCGGCAACACTTCACCTACAAATATACCCTGGACTATAAAAGCAAAACCATAACTGGACCAAATAAAATGATCTTCATAACGCGCGGAAAGAATTAATAACATGCACGGAGGCAATATATAACCGAGAGCAATCAATCCACCGGCAGCACTTTTTCGACGAACTAGTACCATTCCTATCAAAACAAGCACTCCCAGCAAAGTGATTGTTGGTTGTATTGGTTGGGTCCAACCCAATTCCCAGTTACCCAGTTGTTGATATATGCGAGTAGCCATATGATAATAGCTTTGATTGTCACTACCAGCATTGGATTGCACAATACTTGTACCAGCAAGTGCAAAGTTAGAGACATTATTTATATTATCAAGATACACACCTATAATCCATGGCATTGTCAACACAACAGCCAATACAGCACCAACTAATGTCTGCATAATTACTTTGGTCCGCTCTTTAGAATGATTCCGCCACACAATAATAAAAAACACTACCGATATCGGGAACAGGAGAAACACACCTGGATGACATTGCCCACCTAACGTAAGCATAGGTAAATGAGCAATCCTGGCCCATTTATTTCTACCAAGGTATCCAAGTAGTCCGGTCCACATGTATGCGAGTGCAAAAGGTAACTGTAGTGTGGGATTCCATATACCACGAGACATAAAAACTGCTTCTGGATGTACAGCAAACAATAGTGCTGAAATTATTCCTACCCGTCTGTCAAAAAATCGATTCCCAATAGCATATATTAAGGATGTTGCAAGTATATGAAACACTCCAGTAACCATACGAGCTAATCTAGGGTCAGCCTTTATGAGTAATGGCAGAGCATACAGATAGATTGATACAGGACCATGCCACCCACGGAAACTAAAGTAAGGCATCGGTGGACCTAACAATCCAAACTCTCCATGCTTAGCAATAGCTAAAGCTTTGATAGTATGCACAGCTTCATCAGTTGTAAAAGTTTCCACACCAACATCCATCCAACGCAAGCCTGACGCTATTAGAAGCACAATTACTATTGGTAGGTAAGACAACCTATAACTTTGATTATTCATATGTATTTTCTTGCAAAGTTACCCTGTCTTCCTCGGATGACTGGCTGTTAGGTAAATGCACGCGTAGACGCTTGCCATCTGCAGGATCATAAAACCCGAGTGTAATCACATAATCATCAGTCTGGATATTACTGATATCAAAAGTAAGTTCGTCAACAACGAATTCTCCCGTTGCCCACCAAGAAGTTGGATATGTCCATTTTTGTGGCATCGAATCCACCTGAGCAACCACTTGCTCCTGCTCACTTATATGAACAAAATATTTATAGTCCTTAGTTATGGTTCCAGCTGCCCGCCAAATTAACGTAAGATTCAACGAGTTTTGGTCAGTATCCAACTCATATCCTATAAGTTCAATTTTGTCACTGAAAATAGCTCCTACTACTTTACTAGGATCCGAAAAATCATATATACGTTCTCGTTCTATAATCTCAAAACTTTTTTTATATTGATTAAAATATTCTTGCTTGAACGTGTCTGTCACTTCCAACTCCAAAGTGTATTTACCTGGTTTTAGATCAGTAGGAACCCTCAACTCATGCATTGCCGCGTAAAACACTCCTTGCGGCCAAAACTCATTCGGATCTGCTGGAATAATATTCATAAAATCTTGAAACACCCTATTATCATCCGTATCATATATGTTCCATTGCACTTGAGGATGAGACAATAAATCATTCGAGGAGTGCCAATTGGTTTTCACAACCACAGGAGGTCCCTGCTGAATTTGATTATCAATTTCAATCTCAAGCAATTCTAATCCATTAGGCCAAACAGATATAGCAGGACGTACTCCACGAATTTGAATATCACCAATATTACTAATGGCATTTTTATCTATGTCAAGCAACTTCACCTGACCACTATCATCATACATGCCAAAATGAAGATAAAGATCACCCTCAACTGGTAAATCATTAGTTAGCAACAGGTCAAACTGACTTGCATACATTGAAGTCTTGTTCTGTGTTTGTCGCCCCAGACCACGTTGGTCAGATTGCGCATATTTGTTGCCATATTCATCCACAACATGTACAAATACCTTGAAATCTTCAGCAACTACACTATTAGACTCCATTATCATAAATATGGTCCATGTTTCACCTGGTATAGGCTTGCTATCAGATAATGGTAGATAAAACCCGTTAATAGTAACTTGATTTTCAAAGACAAAAGGCATCACTGATCTAACATCCACATCAAACTGGTCTTGAGAAGGAAGTAATGCTAATCGCGCTCTAGCAAAAGTAGTTTCTCCATCCATAAACAATGTATCCCGACTATCATTATTACCGTCCCCTATAAGTACAGCTCCTTGCGGAGGGATAGGTATCGGCTGATCCGGTTCCACTAAGAATCCGTCCAACCCGTACTTCAACAAAGCATATTCCCGCAGAAAAGCCCATGGCAATCCCCTGTGCCCATCAGCTAGCATTACCACTAGTTCCTTATCATTTTCATTAGACCTAGTTACTGCAACTTCCATTGCATTTACCAGCTCATCAAGCGAGACTGGTGGCGGAGGATAGTCTGATTTTAGATACTCCACCACATGAGTAAATGATAAAACCAAAGCCAATATAGGCCCCAACCATTTGAGGTCTGTGCCTCTTGACAAGCCTCTACCGAGAACCGAGGATTTATTCTGTTTAGAGACTCTATTGCGCTTACTAATCCCTCCTAATAATACGCCTTGGATAATAAATACAGCCGGCAGGCTTGGCCACCAATAATCTACTACCCAATGAGCTTGAATCAACCAAGTTACAATAGGGACAAGAATAAAACACAAGATGATTGTAAATCCAGGTAGAATTCTCCGAGCACGTATCGATCTATAAAACACCCACACAATAGCAACAAGTGTTATGCTGGCCTGTAAAGGCTTTAGCCAATTGTCTGAAATTCTCTCTAGATGATAGATGGATTGCACAATATGACCAATACCCCCGAACATTATTTGGTCTTGGATTTCTCCTGTCGAAGGCATATTTTGTACTCTCTGCAATATGTCTACATGTTCGGCAAACCCATAAACACCAATAGACCATGGTACAAGCAACAATAAAAACGCGCCTGTACCAATAAGAGTTTGCATGAATATGATGCGCCGCCTATCAGACTGAACAATCATAGCCTGTATAAATATAATCACTGATAATGGTGCAAGCGCAAATGTGTGAGGGTGACATTGGCCTGCAAGACTCAGTAGAGGCAAATGCAGAATTCTGGCCCATCCTTTGTTTTCATAATATCCAAGTAAACCAGACAAAAGGTATAACAAAACAAAAGGTGCTCCGATCTGCGCGTTATTTATCACTCGACTTGCAAAGACCATATGAGGATGCACTGCATACAGTAATGAAGCAATTATTGCTGCTCTCATCCCAAAGTATCTGAGGGTGATCAGATACAAAATTGCCACTGCAAGTGTATTCATCAATCCCGTAAATATCTGTGCTCCAACAGGATCAGGACTTATTAGATATGGTATGGCATATAAATATACTGATAAGGGGGAGTGAACTAACCCTAATGAAGAAGGGGGTCCTAGTAAATGGGTCTCACCATAACGCGCTATTTGGACAGCCTTGATGCTAATGTAAGCATCGTCGCCACCAAAGAACTCGGCACCAGTTTGATATGTACGTAAAAATCCAGCTAATACTACTATGATAATTAGTGGACCGTACTTCCTAAATTTCAATAGTTTTTCTGTCACCAATCCGTCCATGCAACGGAGATCATAAGCACCAATAAGACGTCATATTGTTAGTCGGCCAATCGTTGTATAGTCTTGGCCAAAGCTCCGAGAAATTGCTCTTGGCCATGAGACCGATTAACTATCTCCCACATATCTTTTCCAATGATTTTTCTGTCACCTTGTGACATTCTAATCAATTTTAGAAGACGTTTAGCTATCAAGTCTGCATCGTCAGATTTTAGTAATTCCAAACCCGAAGTAACATTTGCCATTGAAGCAAATGACTCATTACGAACTAGGGTTGGCACCCCACATGCCATTCCTTCTAACACAGCCTTATCCATACCGCCAGTTGCACAAAGATTTATGTGTGCGCTTGCACTTATATATTCGTCCACTATTTGCCCATATGGAATTGGCCCAACCAATTTTACAAGTTTGCCCAATCCCAATGCATCTATTCGTTCTTGTAATATAGACCGATAATTGTGTGGTGCGTTACCTTCATCTCCACCGACGATACGAACCACAAAGTCCTCGTTACCAAGAACATTACGTAGAGATAGGATCGAATCAATCAACAATTCATAATTTTTTATTGGGGATAGCCGACCTACAGATAATATCACTGATGGCGATGCAATAACATTAGTACTAGGTCTAAATTGATCAGTGTTTATACCATGTCCTATAACAGATGTCTTATTCGTTTTGATTTGAAAACTTTCTGGCGAAGCTGTCGCAACACATTTAGATAAAATAGTAGCAAGCCGCAAACGCCAGCTCACATGCCTATGGGTATACCAAACAATAATGGGCCAAGAATATATCAAAGCCAACGGAGCTATTCCTAGCACATATTCTGGACTAAATTGACAAAAAACAATTTGCACAGAATTGCGTAGTTTCCATGCTATTTGCCAAAATTTGATATAACGACTAAATCTGGAATTCCCCTTTTCGTCAACTAATGGGTGAACACGTACATTGTCTGGAAGATCTTCTCCACTGTATGTCAGACAAATTACTTCTATTGCTGCAAATTTAGTTGATAGGCCTCTGATCCAACTCACAACATGTCCTACCAAACTATCGCCAGAATCTACCTTATAAGTGATATAAAGCAATCTCATTTAGACACCAACTGCTTATAATAGGACGCATACTCGTTCACAACATGTGTTTTTTCAAATTTCTGTACCGACTTTGGTGCTTCAATAGCCATAGTATCTCGCAAACCAGTATTGTTAATCATTTGTAAAAGCCGATTCGCTAGCATATCAGCTGACCAATCTATAAAGAATCCATTGACACCATCTTCGATTAATTCACTACCTAGTCCAACACGGGTTGTAATTATCGGAGTACCACAAGCTAGTGCCTCAGCCACTACTCTCGGACCACCCTCACTATAAGAAGTGCACACCAAACACCTAGAACTACGATAATAATTTGCAAGCTCAGCCGAATTAGAAACCCAGCGTTTGAACTCAACATTATCGGACAATCCAAGTGTCATAGTACGTTTACGCAACTTGGAGACTAGAGGACCTTGGCCTACAATTAATACTTGTATATCTTTTTTCTCATTAGCAGCTTTTGCGACTCCCTCTAAAAACAAAAATGGAGCCTTATTGGCTGTCATTCGACCAACAAAAATAGCATCGTATTCTAAAGGTGCAGATATGGGTCGAAATACATCAAAATCCAAGTACATACTGTATAACAACAGGATCTGACTTGGGGGCACCCCCCAATGTTCCAACAAGGATTTCAACTCAACAGAATTGGTGATGCGAAAACCCAACACATGATTCATTGCCTGCCTGATATACCAACGTGTCAACCATGGCTGAAGCTTGTCTCTAAAATTAGCTGCACGAGGATATCCGTCAACGTGATGGATTTCACTAATGTAAGGTACTTCAATATCCGAAGCCAACCATTTAGCTCCGACGCCGTTAAGAAACCAGCCATAGTCATGTGAAACTATCAAGTCGTAATTCTGCATGTCCGCTAATGCGCGCCCTTGTTTCCGTATAAAATACGGCTGCAGTATCTTCGCGTAATTTGAACAATAAAAATTCACGTTGTCAAAACATTTGTATCTAGTCACACCAGCTACATGACTAGTAAGAATATCGATATTTTCCCAATGTGATGACAATTCACTTAGTGTATTGTAAAAAGCTCCTCGCTTACGTCTTACAACGGTGGTATCACCACTAAGCATTAGTAAATTCAATTGATGATCTCCAGTAGAGAATTCTCAGTTTTTTCAATTAGACTGTCCCATGAAAACCGTTGTAATGTATGACCTGCACCTATTGACAGTTTTTGTGCCAAAGAACCTTGGTTTAATAATTGTCTAATGGCATCAGCCAAAGCTGCTTCATTGCCAGCAGGCACAAGCAATCCATTTACTTGATCTGTTATCACCTCAACTGTACCGCCAATTGATGATGCTATTACCGGAGTTCCACAAGCCATTGCCTCTAAAACTGAATGAGGCATACCTTCATAGGTTGAAAATAGGACAAACACGTCTGCAGCACGCATAATATGGTATAAGTTCTCCTGAGATCTAAAACCAAGGAATTGCACCATTAATTCAGATTCCACAGCCAGTTTTTCCAGTTGTCTACGCTCAGGACCATCACCTACTACCATCAAGTGTATCCTAGGAAAATCATCTCTGATTTTCGCAATAGTACGTATTATGCTATCAACACCCTTCCATGATACCAATCTAGCTGCGGTCAGCACTATAGGCAATTTTTCAGAATAACCCAATGTTTTGCGAGCATCTGTTTTGCTGGGCAAATTATCAAAGCGACTATAATCTAGAGCATTGTAGACAACTCTAATGTGATCAGGCGACACACCCCAACTTGAAACCAATTTGCCTATATATTTGCTGGGAACAATGACCAAACTAGCCTTTTTCGTATACCATGCACGTATTGTCTGCAATACACGAACCCGCCACCCATGTCTACTAATCTGAAATTCATCGATGGTTTGTCTTTTGTTAATCCAATTGTGCCGAACGCTATATTCCCAAGCAAAATCGCTCACATTTTTCAACACTATAGGTTTACGTAATATCAGGTTAGCCAGAATAGCAGGTAAGCCATAATCGCTTACAAACAGTACGTCATAATCACGAGCTCTCCACAATATATTTATGGTGAACAAAACTAATCGCAGGATTAGAGGCCAGCTGCGCGAAACTCGATATACGGGGTAAGGAAAACCGTCATCTATTCCACTATTTTTAGCATCAGTATAGGTAATAACGGAAACATGATGTCCACGTTCTATGAGCTCAGGCAGCAGTCTTCTAAGATAGGTAGAAGGACCACCAACCTCAGGATGATAAGAACCAGAGACCACATATAGACGCATCTGTATAGTACGGTTATATCTTAACTACCCTGGCAAGGCCATTCAAGCCCACTGTAGCATTCCGCGTATCGACAACCAAATTGGTGTGATTCAGAATGTCAGCCCAGTCATAATAGCTATGGTCAGTTACAATGATCACACAATCCACTGACTCCAAAATTGACATGTCATGATCAACAGAGCTTATATCTACTTGATCGAACTGGATACTAGATACATATGGATCATGATAGTTAACTATCGCACCTTGCTGCATCAATAACTGTATGATATCTAGTGCTGGCGCTTCACGTACATCATCCACATCAGCCTTGTACGCAACACCTAATATCAGAACCTTAGATCCACGAACTGGTTTACTATCTTCATTCAAAGCTTCAGCAACCTTTCGCACCACATAACGAGGCATATTAGTATTTATTTCATCAGCAAGCTCTATAAAACGCGCATTAAAATTCAGAGATTTCAGTTTCCATGAAAGATAAAGGGGATCAATAGGTATACAATGTCCTCCCAAACCAGGTCCTGGATAAAATGGCATATATCCAAATGGTTTCGTTTTTGCAGCTGCTATTACTTCCCATACATCAATTCCCAACTTATCGCACATAATAGCGATTTCGTTAATAAGACCTATATTTACAGCTCGAAATGTGTTTTCAAGCAGTTTCACCATTTCAGCTGCTTGTGTAGAAGAGACTTTAACCACCTCTTCCACTACTGTATCATAGAGTGCCATAGCTACATCGGCGCACTCTAATGTGACCCCACCAATTACTTTCGGTGTGTTGCGAACACCATAAGTGGTATTTGCCGGATCAATTCTTTCTGGTGAATATGCTAGAAATATGTCTTCACCAACAACATATCCGTTTCCAAGCATAATAGGCAATACTACCTCAGCAGTAGTGCCAGGATACGTTGTGCTCTCCAAAATAATCAGCGTGCTTGGCCGCAAATGCTTAGCTATTTGCTCAGCGGCAGCTACAACATATGACATATCAGGATCCCGAGTTTTCCGAAGTGGTGTAGGAACACATATGCTAATAGCATCGAGCTCACCGATAGCTCCGTAATCCTGCGTGGCCATTAGTCGGCCCGTTGAGACCATATCACTAAACAATTCGGTTGATATATCAGTGATATAACAATCCCCCCTATTCAGAGCATCTACTTTGCTTGAATCTGTATCAATACCCACAACATGGTAGCCTGCCTGAGCAAATTCAACAGCCAAAGGCAGTCCAACATAACCAAGGCCAATAATCCCTACACGGGCCTCTTTATTTTGGATCTTATCTGTTAGAGCTGCACTAAGCGATTTGGGCATGGCCAAAGCGAACGATCAATCCACCACTACTCGCTCTCCATTAGGGAGTTCCGTGATTGCGTCACTTAAACCATCTTTCTTAAATTGTTTAATAATATCCGCAATAGTGTCATCTAGTGCAATGCTCGGATTCCATCCAATGAGGTCATTAATGCGACTAATATCAGGAATCCGACGACGCATATCTTCAAATCCTTCTTCCGTAGCTTGTTCATAAGGAACTAGGATGATCCTTGACTGACTATTACACATATCTTTTACTTTACGCGCCAAATCAAGAATAGATATTTCATCTTTAGCACCTATATTGAATACACGCCCTTCGGCTTCAGAAGATTCAGCCAATGATTTAATTGCAGGGATGACATCTCTCACATCGCAAAAGCACCGACTCTGATTGCCATCTCCGTAAACTGTTATGTCAGAACCGGACAAAGCCTGATTCACAAAGCGCGGTACAACCATCCCATAACGTCCCCGTTGACGCGGACCTATCGTATTAAACAAGCGGAAAATTACTACTGGTAGACCCATTTCCTTATGGTAAGCCAATGCCAGGAATTCGTCCAACGCCTTTGAAGTAGCATAAGCCCAACGATGACGAGTGGTAGCACCCATCAGGCTATCATCATCCTCCTTGAAAGGTACGTTATTCAATTTCCCGTAAATCTCAGATGTTGAAGCAATAAGTATTTTTTTGCGATAACGGCGAGCTGTCCGCAACACGTTCTCTGTACCCATGACGTTAGTCTCTATTGTATGGACAGGGGAACGAACAATTAGCTCAACCCCAACTGCAGCAGCTAAATGTACGATGATATCGCACTCGCTCACTAAACGATCCATCACACTTGTATTGGTGATGGATTCAACTACCAATTGAAATTCCTTATTGTTTGACACTGACTCGACATTTTGCATTCTGCCAGTAGAAAGATCATCTATGGCAACCACACTATGGCCAGCTGCCAATAGATCTTCCGATAAATGACTACCAATGAAACCAGCACCACCTGTAATAAGAAATCTCATATATTTACTCTACTTATCATTACGCACAAAACAAAATGCTCAAAGTTTCACGCTTGTTATTTTGGTTATTACATTTAAACTGGTACATCTTCTTTGCAATCGAGAATTATAACTTCCAGCATGAACCCTGTCCACACTAATGCAATTACGCTATAACAAGTCTAATTGCTCGAAAACTGCCTGAGACCCGTTATTGTCTTCACTATTCATCTCAGTGATAAAACCTGGTAAGCGACTAAAGTCTTCGTGAAGTACAGGACGCTTATTAGGATTGTAAAGAGCCGCTGCAGGATGGAACATAGGCACAACAACACGTGAACCGAAACGCTTAGGCACCCCATGGATATCACTGATTCGGGTATCAGGAAACCAGCGTGCCATCGAGAATCTTCCTAAAGTTACAATTACACTTGGATCAATCAAGTCTATCTGTCTCTCAAGATATGCATTGCAAGATGCTATCTCCTCTGGATTTGGATCACGGTTTTGTGGAGGACGGCATTTCACTATATTGGTTATATAAACATCTTCACGTCGTAAATCAATTCCTTGTAAAAGTTCGTCAAGAAACTTGCCCGCTGCTCCTACAAATGGCAACCCATTTTCATCCTCATGTTTGCCAGGCCCCTCTCCAATAAACATAATATTTGAGTCAACATTTCCTGACCCAGGAACTGCATGTTTGCGGGTGTGGGCCAATTCACATAACTCACATGCCCGTATTTCCTTGTCTAGAACTTCCAGAGTGTAAGATTCAAACACCATCTTCATTGCACCTAAATTTGTGATACTAAACTGACATTATTATTTACCCAATCCCACAGCATCCGTACTCCATTCATAGGATCAACCTTCGGATTCCAACCATAATTCTCAAATGAGGTTATATCACTAATATACACCTTCTGATCTCCTGGTCTCCAATCGTGATGTTTCACAGATATACTTCTTCCAGCCAATTTACTTAGAATAGGCTCCATTTCATTCCAAATGGAAACTGTGAATGCTGCTCCCCCTCCAATATTAAAGACCCTTCCTATAAATCGAGATGGGTCGCTTAATACTAAATCATATGCATCTAACAAGTCGTCCACCCACAATATATCACGCACCTGTTTACCATCCCCATAAATATTAATCTCGGAATCCTGAAGAATAGAGATAATAAAATGAGCCAACCAACCTTGATCTTCGATACCGTACTGACGTGTTCCGTAAATGCATGATTGTCTGAACACAACTGTCGGTAATTCATAAATGCGTGCATAATCACGCACATATTGATCTCCTGCTCCTTTAGAGCACCCGTAAGGAGAATGAAAATCCAAAGGATGATTTTCGGAGATACCCAAGGGCAAATCCTTGTATGTCCACCGCTTTTCTGATTCCACCACCGCCAGTTGATCCATAGCTCCATACACCTTATTTGTGGAGGAATATACAACTAAGGGTTTCCTGATTGACTTCCTAGCTGCTTCCAACACATTAAAGGTTCCAACCGCATTAATTTCAAAGTCCTCTCTAGGACATCTGACAGATTCAGTCACAGCTACTTGGGCAGCAAAATGAAATATAGCATCCTGTTTAGATACTGCCGAATTGACACTTTCAACATCACGTACATCTCCCAGAGAAAATTCGAGGCCACTGGAAAATGTTTCATTTAGCCAGTCTAGATTTTTTGCTGATCCTTTCCGAGAAAGATTGTCAAATAATGTGACCTTGTGACCACACTCTAACAATCGGGCCGCATAATTACTACCAATAAATCCAGCCCCTCCTGTGATTAGTACATTTGCCATGACTTAATAACTACACCATGTTTATATGCCAACAATAGTACGAATTGCCTATTGTTGACCTAAGTAGTACGCAAATAAAATGGTGATAGCGCATTAGGTTCATCCAAATCTCCTGTGTTGAATCGTTTTCTTGCTATTGCAATCATGTAGGAAGCTCGACGCACATTCAATGGAGGCGGAGCTAGCATTACATTTTCTCCAAATTCCGCGCGGTCAACAGTACCCAATTCACCACATATGTAAAAACTGCCTGATTTGGTTTCCTCTACAACCTCCTGCCAAGTAGTAATATATGGAGCGCCATCAGTCTTCCATCCACCTGAGTGCCATATATATCTACCAGATACAATACTTTTTCTACCTGCCGAAATAAGAGTTAACAGTACACACTCAACTTTTGGCTGCATATGTGCAAGAATATCCAGAGTTGAAACACCCACTAAAGGTATTGAGTATGCAATAGAAAGTCCTTTGGCAAATCCAAGCCCAATACGCAAACCGGTAAAGGAGCCTGGTCCTATGGCAACTGCTATACCTCTTAATGATTGGGCATTAACATCTGCGGTTATCATCATGCGATTGACATATGACGCTAGTTCTACAGTATGATTATTGCCACTTCGCCAACTATGTTCAGAATTAATTTCTCGACCATCATCAAGAGCTACACTTGCTCGCTCATTAGCAGTATCAATACCCAATAACATCACGCACTTCCATGTTGAAAAGCACTTTTTCGAAATTCCGCAAGTAATTGTACGAAGTGATTACCATCAGCACGCATCTGTATACTACGTTTATCTTCCGTTATATAACTCATTGTAATCCACAGCTTCTGCTTTGGTATCCAGGACTCAATATGTTCGGGCCATTCTACAATCAAGACAGCACCGGACTGTAAACGCTCATCTATACCAATATGATCAGCATCAGTAGCACTGCTTAACCGATAACAATCCATGTGATGTAATTGCGCACCATCAGCACGAGAATATTCATTGACCAAGATATATGAAGGACTAGTTGCCGACTCCAAAGATCCCCATCCACGTGCAACACCTATTGCCAAAGCAGTTTTACCAGAACCCAAATTGCCGCTTAAGCACAGAAAATCTTGAGACTTAAGCAGTTGGCCTAACTTTACTCCATAGCGCAAAGTTTGATCATAACTATAGCTAATAAAATCTAATGCGTGCGAATCCATGATAGGCATGGCAACGGAATTATAGCGACCACTTCGCAAGGGTACAAGTGGGCGACTACACATACACATGCTATCATAAAGACAAAGAAACATGAGATAACATGAGAATACTAGTAATTGCTGACATACACGCTAACTTACATGCACTCGAAGCTGTACTCAAAGATGCCAAAGATACGTACGATGTAACATGGTGCCTGGGAGACCTAGTAGGTTATGGGCCATATCCAAACGAATGTATACAAATAGTACGAGAATTGCCAGATTTCATATGTATTTCGGGAAACCACGATTATGCAATAGTTGCCAACATGGATTTAAGTACTTTCAATCCTATTGCTTACCAGGCACTACATTGGACTCAAAATGTGCTGACTGCTGAATCCAATCATTTCCTCGCCAAAATTGAATCAACAATGCATATAAATAGTGTGACCCTAGCACATGGTAGCCCCAACAATCCATTGTGGGAATATATTACAGACACAAATATAGCTGATCAAAGTTTCGCAAATATTAGAGACAAATTATGTCTAGTTGGTCATACTCATATACCACGCATATTTAGTCATGACGGTATACAATGCAATGAAAGCACAGTGAATACCACAACACCGTTCAATTTGTCCAAGAGACAGTATATACTTAACCCAGGCAGTGTTGGACAACCGCGTGATCACAATCCATTGGCAGCGTATGGAATATTAGATCTCGCTAAGCATACTTGGCAACAGCGAAGAGTGGCATATGATATTAGAGCAACACAAGACCAAATGATGATTGAACAACTACCTGAAGAGCTTATAATACGGCTATCCTTTGGAATGTAGCTTTATTAAATATGATCAAAACATTAGTAATGATTAGACTAATAAGTTAGTATCTATAGTAACAACCATAATATTATTACGATTGAGTTTTATGAACAAACAAACTTCACTCAGCCACCTAGACAATAAGGGTCGTGCTCACATGGTAAATATCGCACCCAAGCCAGAAACTCAGCGAGTAGCTGTTGCTATAGCTGAAGTACATATGAAAAAGGACACTCTCAACAAAATACGTAGCGGGAACACCAAAAAGGGCGATGTATACGGAGTAGCAAAAATAGCTGGTATACAAGCAGCTAAACGCACTGCTGATCTTATACCATTATGTCACCCTCTATTACTAAATCACATAGAGGTAGAAATTGGTGACGCTGAATTACTTGGGGAAGGGAAACAACATGGAGTAACTATTACTGCTACTGTCCGTTCGAATGGAAAAACAGGTGTTGAGATGGAAGCACTGGTAGCTGTTACTACAGCTGCACTGACTATATACGACATGGCAAAAGCAGTGGAAAAATCAATGCTTATAACCAACGTACGTCTAGCGAAGAAACGCGGTGGACAGAGTGGAGATGTAACAAACATATAACACCAGTCATAACAGGAACACATTTATACATAATATGAAAATATCAGTTCTTCTCTTTGCCAGTATCAAGGAACATGCAGGAACCAACATAATGTCTTTTGATATTGAAGACAAATCCACAGTTGCAGACCTCAAGCAGGAGATAGCAAATCATCTCCCTGCATTGAAAGATTTGCTCCCTACTGCCCTTGTGTCAATCAATCATGAGTTTGCCTTTCCAGAAGACAAAGTACCACCAGATGCTGAGATTGCCATATTTCCGCCCGTATCGGGTGGGCAGGAAAAACCTACCATCATAGCAATTAAACCCGAACACTTCAGTATTGACGAAATTATATCTAACATTGTTGGTCCATCCACTGGAGCTATGTGTATATTTTCCGGTATAGTAAGAGCTCAGAATGATTGTGTAGAGATTAATGACAACATTAATATGGTAGAACAACTGGAATATGAAGCATATTCTCCCATGGCCGAAACTAAGATGTACCAGGTAGCATCGGAAGTACGATCTCGATGGCCCAACATATATGGTATTGCCATATTTCAACGCATAGGAAATTTAGAACCTGGCCAGCAAACGGTCATGATTGCCTGTACGAGTGCTCACAGAGACTCAGGAATTTTCGAAGCGGCTCGTTACGGTATTGACAGGCTAAAAGAAATCGTTCCTATATGGAAGAAAGAAATTAGCAATAAAGACTCGACATGGTTAAGCGGAACTTACCAACCCGACAAAAACGACACCAAACAAATATACTAATCTTACAGGAAGATAATGAATACATTTTCACAAAAATGGTTTTATCAAAACCCCGGCATCATACCCCATAATATTGCAGAGACTGTACGACAATCACTATGGTCATCTGGTTTATATTCGATATGGCTTGATGCTGTAAACACAAGTGCACCTTACAAATTAATTGGTCACCATAGTAACGCAAGCCTAGAGTTAGAGTGGCAGCCTTCTCAATGGCTACGATTACGTTCAGAGAAAGATATTGTAAGCCTTAGAAATCACCTGTCTTGGCTATTAGGATTTGAGTCCAACTTACAATTCACAGATCATATGAATTGGCAAGTACATGAATGGCATCTTCAGGAATTCGATGAGCGCTGGAGGGAAATTTCAGGCAATCCAATGTATAGCTCACCAATGCGGTTCGATTAACCAAGACTTGCGAGAAATATTTGGATACCATGTACGATGCAGCGCACGATATTGCAATACTAAAAGCTATCCTATATGATTTTGTTCCTTTCATACAATCCGATATAGTATTCTGGCAACTATCGAAGCCTGGTCCATTTCTAAATCGTTACCCAAAATTAACTGTAGCTGGAATTCTATTTTGCGTACGTAAGCTAACAATGGTAGAGTGTGAAATGGAGCACAAAATGCAGGATGAGAAAAATAAGTTAGTTGAAAGATTGTGCGACCATCTTAGCCAATGGCATGCAAATGTTGAACGAAAAGCACTTGTCGAAACACTAGGAAGATTAACATCGTGGGAAATATACATCGACGAGTGTCTTGAAGATGCAAGTGACTGTTCACAGCATTATCTAGAGGAAGTTTATGGTCGTGTGTATATCCACTTGCTGCTGGATATACTGGGTGATACAAACGAGATTAACGAAATTCGTACTAGAATTAACAAGTGTGATGATAATTTGTACAGAATGTTCAATAGGGGACAATTCATATGGGAGAAAGATCTGCAAATTGCTTTTCCACCCAAAGAGCAATGGTATTTATATGGTAGGCCAAGAATCACTTGTTAAGGCTATAGTAAATTAGCTCTATTTCGCATAATGCACAGCTCTAGTCTCCCTAATTACAGTTACTTTTATTTGACCAGGATACTGCAAATCATTCTCAGCTTTATTAGCCACTTCTTTTGCAATCTTGATTGCTTCAAGATCATCAACCTTGTCAGGACTCACTATTATACGAACCTCACGACCAGCTTGTAAGGCAAATGCTTCTTTAACTCCTTCAGCTGAACTAGCAATCTCTTCTAAAGAACGTATCCTCTTAACATATTGTTCAAAATTTTCACGACGAGCGCCAGGTCGCGATCCTGAAATGGCATCTGCCACTTCAACAATTGTCGCCTCGACACTCTCCTGTTCCACCTCATGATGATGTGCAGCTACAGCATTACATATTTCCGGTGAGATGCCGTAACGACGACAAATTTCCGCACCAATGGCAGCATGCGTACCTTCAACCTCATGGTCTATAGCTTTTCCTATATCGTGCAGCAAACCTCCAGCTTTTGATATACCCACATCTGCCCCTACCTCAGCCGCAATCACTCCAGCGATGAGTGCAGTTTCGACAGCATGAGAATGCTGATCCTGACCATAAGAAGTCCGGAATTTAAGCTTACCTAGCAAACGCACTATTTGCACATCTAGGCCGGGCACTCCAGCATCATAAGCAGCGTTTTCACCTTCTTCTTTTATAATGGCTTCTACTGCTTCACGAGATTCACCAACAACCTTTTCAATTTGAGCTGGATGAATACGTCCATCCAAAATTAGTTTGCTAAGAGCACGACGTGCTACCTCTCTACGTACTGGATCAAATGATGCAACCATAACTGAATCCGGAGCTCCGTCCACAACAACATCTACTCCAGCAACTTGCTCAAAAGACCTTATGTTGCGCCCATTACGACCGATTATTCGACCTTTGATATCATCTGAAGGTATAGGTACTGTAGTAGTAGAATGCTCAGAAACCTGGTCGCTTGATACGCGTTGCATTGCTAACACAAGTAATTTCCGAGCTCTGTTTTCACTTTCGGATTTGGCTTCTTTTTCTATACTCCTAATCATACGAGCCATATCATCGCGAGATTCCTTTTCGGTTGCACGCATTAACTCATCTTTTGCCTCACTTTTTGTAAGGCCTGCAATCCGCTGTAATTCCTGTGCTTGTTCCTGTAGTTTGTTGTCAATTTCTTGATCTTTTTGTTCCACATCAGATTTATATTTGTTCAATTCTTTCTCGCGCTTATTAAGATCAGAAGAGTGTCGATCAATTTTAGTCCGACGCTGTTCCATACGTCGTTCCTCATCAGAAACTCGTTTTCTACGCTCGAAAAGTTCTTTGTCCATAACCTCACGTTTAGTATGCAACTCTTCCTTAGCACCTAATTCCAGATCGCGAATCTTTTGACTGTAATCGGCATCCAATGCTTCTTGAGCCAATTGATGTTTTCTGTCCAATAATTTTTTCTGATAACGGTTTACGGCTAATATAATAATCAAGCCTATTAGCATAGTGATCAAAACAACTGTCATGATATCGGGTCTCATTATTTAATCCTCACCATTTCGTTTTGATTGAACAATCTCCCTAACCAAATCATTGACAACACTGTAATCAAAACCACGCCTAGACAACAATGACCAGATCTTTTTACGAAGAGAGTCCAATGACAATCCATCATATTTAGACAACTTAGAATAAACCAACTGACGTGCATCAGCTGATTCTTCAACTTCACTTAGTGCGATTTCAATATCGCTATCGTTAATACCTTTAGTTAACAATTCCTTACGTAAAAGCAGTTTCCCACGCGGCCTGAATGTGCGTCTGTTTTCGACCCATAACAAAGCAAAGTCGGTATCATTTAACACATTTTCCTCTTGCAAACGATTAATCACTTTTTCAATCACCTCAAACTCAATCCCATATTTGATTAAACGATTACGAACTTCAAGAATTGAACGAGGCCTATACCCAATAAACCGTACCGCTTTTTCATACGCCTTATCCACGCTATCATTTTCCAAGAGATTCGCCATTACAACTTGTGATAATCCTTGTCCAACAGTTAATACCTTAGCCTGATTGTAGGCTAGGCTAAAAGCAAATTTTCCATCCAGAAAGACGTTTACTCGATTCTTGTCACGTCTCTGAGGCTTAATGTCCGTTATAGTATCCATAGCAAATCCAACAAAAAAACCGCGGCTATTAATAACGCCACGGTCGTCACACAAACATAATCGTTTTTAGGTAATAGTAACTGCTAATACATTAGCTGCGATGTTGAATAAATATAACAGTTGTAACTTAGAAGCACACTGCTAATATTATTAGATGTATCTATGCATAATAGGACCAAAACAATTCGCTGATAGTTCTGCAATTATTGTTTGTGTGCATACCACTAATCTACGGTCCTTTCATTCAACTCTACCTGTACCACACAACTAAATATGGTATCAGTTCATATTCCAAATCGCCTGTTAGCTAACAAGCAGTTTCAGTAAAACCACGACCGTGCTGAATTATTAAATTCTAGCATCAGTATAAGTATATTTTTTATTTTGTACGGTTCATACTACCAAACCGCACTTAACACAAATTTGTTTCCTCACTCACTACTGTTATCTGCACATTCATTATTATCACTATCATTTGCTCCATTTTCAGGAGCAGCAATCTCTCTAACAGATTTCTCTATATCAATAGCCATCTCCGTATTCTCGGTTAGATAAACCTTGGCATTCTCGCGGCCTTGGCCCAACCTGGTATCACCAAAGCTATAAAAAGCCCCTCGCTTGTCAATAACTTCATGTTCAACCCCTAAGTCAAGCAAGTCACCTGCTTTACTAATTCCTTCATCGTACATAATATCAAATTCTGTCTGCCTGAAGGGTGGTGCAACTTTGTTCTTTGTCACACGTACTCTAACACGATTTCCGATAATTTGCTGACCGCTTTTGATAGCTTGCAGGCGTCGTACATCCAATCGGACACTCGCATAATACTTGAGAGCTTGACCACCGGTAGTGGTCTCTGGATTACCAAACATGACTCCTATTTTCTGCCGAAGCTGATTGGTAAACACCATTGCAGTATTTGACTGCTTGATGGCTCCGGATAGTTTTCGTAATGCTTGACTCATCAAACGTGCTTGATTGCCCATAGTCGCATCACCCATATCACCCTCAAGCTCAGCTCTAGGCACTAAAGCAGCTACAGAATCAACCACTATTACATCAATTGCACCCGAACGCACCAGTGAATCTGCAATCTCCAATGCTTGTTCACCGGTGTCAGGTTGCGATATATACATATTCTCAATATCAACACCTACTTTAGCCGCATAACTAGGATCTAAAGCATGCTCCATGTCGATAAAGGCACAAACACCCCCTATTTTTTGGGACTCAGCAACTATATGTTGACAAAGAGTAGTTTTACCAGAAGCCTCAGGTCCATATATTTCAGTAACCCTACCTCTGGGAATACCACCAATTCCCAAGGCAATATCCAAAGAAATACAACCTGTAGAAATCGATTCCACTTGCAAGGTGGAAGCATCTCCCATTCGCATTAATGCTCCCTCGCCAAAACGCTTTTGTATCTGAGAAAGTGTTGTCTCTAATGCTTTTTCACGACCACTTGATGCCATTTAGATGCCTCCCAATCAAATTCAAAGTGTACAATACTCTATGATACAACGCAAATGTAATATTTAAGATTGTCTGTCATCTACGCTTAGTTAATTGTATAATCACGATAGGATTACCCGAGCGATGACTTGATTACACAAAACCAAATCGATACAAAAAAGTCTAGTCAGATTTACTATATGATGCCACAAATGCGAGTCAATTAAATGAGAAATGAAACCCTAACAATCACTGATAATCGTACAAATATCACTTACGAAATTGTAGTTGAAAATGACGCTATAAACGCACTAGATTTGCGCCAGATAAAGGTGAATAAAGACGATTTTGGAATGATGTCATACGACCCTGGATACACAAATACTGCCTCTTGCAATAGCGAGATAACATTCGTTGATGGGGATAAGGGCATACTCATGTACCGTGGATATCCGATAGAGCAATTAGCTGAACATAGCACTTTTCTAGAAGTCGCTTATCTGCTCATATACGGGGACTTACCCAATAGAGAAATGCTTGAGAATTGGGAAGAAAGAGTAATGCACCATACGTATATTCACGAAAATTTGGCTAAACTAATGCAAACCTTTCGGTACGATGCCCATCCTATGGGTATGCTTATTGGCACTATTGCGGCTATGTCTACCTTGCATCCAGATGCAAAGGATATTCACAATCAGACCTCGAGACAGAAGCAAGTATGGCGTCTATTGGGCAAACTCCCCACTATTGCAGCTTTTGCTTACCGACGCCGTATTGGTAGACCATATAACTACCCAGACAGTTCGCTGGGTTACACAGAAAACCTACTATACATGATGGACTACATGAATCAAAGTGATTATCAAGTAGACCCTACTTTGGCTAAAGCTCTTAATGTGTTGTTCATATTACACGCCGATCATGAGCAGAACTGTTCAACATCAGTCATGCGCAATATTGGTTCTAGCTATTCAGATCCTTGTAGTGCTATGGCTGGAGCAGCCGCTGCTCTTTATGGCCCGCTTCATGGTGGTGCCAATGAAGCTGTGCTCCGAATGCTGACTGAGATAGGAGATTTGGATAAAATCCCGGGTTATATTAACCAGGTAAAAGATGGGAGGTTCCGCTTGATGGGATTTGGGCATCGGGTATACAAAAATTATGATCCACGCGCACGAATAATTAAAAATGTTGCTGAGAAAGTTCTTGAGGTAACGGGTGGGAACCCACTACTAGATATTGCACTAGAACTCGAGCGCATTGCTCTAGAAGATGACTACTTCATATCACGCCGCCTATATCCCAATGTAGACTTTTACAGTGGAATTATCTATCAGGCTATGGGATTCCCGGTTGACATGTTTCCAGTTTTATTTGCTTTAGGACGTTCACCGGGCTGGCTTGCTCAATGGCTGGAACTTATTGACGATACAGACCAACGTATAGCTCGTCCACGACAAATTTATACTGGTAATATGAAACGTGATTATGTTCCTCTGGAACAGAGGAACTAGTCTGTAATCGATTAATTATAGATTCTTGATCATCAGTCTATTTTGATGTCCCAGTCTCGAATAACAATACGCCTTGGGCAATCCTCACAATATCAAGATATCTTACAATTTCTCGCCTCAAACACTTACTTATACCAACATTTAGAATGGCTAAGCATAGAAGAACTGTTGAACCAGCACCAATTTCATGTCGGTATAGATGATGATGATATAGTATGTGTTCTGTCTATATCTAAGGAAAACACTCAGTTTGCATGGGTACGTTTAGCAGCACACAATTTTACAGATAGCATCGACGTTATGAAAGTGCTTTGGAACAGGGTCAAACATATATTACAGCAACAAGATATATGCTGTGTGTGCGCACTAAGTACCAACAAATGGTCTGAAACATTGCTAAATTCATGGGGTTATACAGCCACTGGTGAAATTGTTGCGCTTAGACGTGAGCACAAATCTACACCTAATGTCACACAATCATTGGCTAAAATTCGAGAAGCTACATATGACGATTTGAGTGAAATTACTTCAGTAGACAATGTAGTATTCAAGGATATGTGGCAATGTTCAAGTCAAATGCTCAAGCTGGCTTTACATAAAGCCCAATATGCCACAGTAGCAGTAATGAACAACTCATGTATAGGCTATCTGTTAGCTACCATTGATACCAATGTGTTATTTATAGCTAGACTTGCAGTATCACCAGAATACCAACGACAAGGAATAGGCCGAGCTCTTATAGTGAATATGCTAAATTGCTACCAAGATGCCAAATATACAACCATTGAAGTGGTCACTCAAAATGACAACTATGCGTCAATAAGCCTATACCAAAGTCTGGATTTTCAATTGATTGGACAGATAGCGACTCTATGGACTTATAATTTCAATTAGAAAGATCAATACTAAGTAAAATGAAATGAATATAATGCAGTAATATTTACTGGCACAACTAATGGAATAAGACCATCATCATGAAGAAACATGCCTCTGGTAAGAGGATAGTATTTTCCCAAATAAAAAATTCTGTGATAGACACGGCTCTACAAAGGTTGGCACGGAATAGTGGATGGTTGTTGGCTGCTGAAGCCGTGGCTGCGATCGTGAGTGTGATTCAATTCCCTCTGGTAGCTCGCCTGCTTGGTGCAGAAGGATATGGAAAAGCCACATTAATTGTTGGTTGGGTGAGTCTAGTAGGATCTTTGCTTGGTATACAAACCCGGAAAACAATAGTCAAATATCTCAGCTTATATCTGTCTAATGAACAGAAGTTGGAAGCGCTTGCTATTGTCAAGCTAGGTCTATTACTAAACGTGTCTATGGCCACTGTAAGCTGCGCGGTAATGTATATTATTGCACCTACACTAAGCTTATGGATACTTGATTCAACTGATGGAACTTTGCTGTTTCGCATAATCATACTCCGAGATTTCTTTGCCGCAACAACAGGTACAACCACCTCTGTTCTCAGGGTTCTAAATCGCTTCAGATGGCTTTCTATAGTGAATGTACTATCTTCAATATTTACCTTTGTACTTGTCGCCATAGCATTGCTCAATAAATTTGAAGTAATAGGGTATCTAACTGCTATTTCCGCAGTGTCAATTACACAATCTATAATCCTACTGCTATATTCAAACAACAAACTACAAGCGCGCTGCGGCGCCAGCTGCTGGACAGCCAAATTAGGCGTACTCCAGCAACATTACGATGAAATTCGCACAATGTTAATCAGTATGAAATTAGATGGTTTCAGAAAAATTGCTACCGATAAAGCAGATGTGGTTATACTAGGATTGTTCGTCAATATGCAGAGTATCGGATTGTACAAAATGGGTAAACAGTTAGCCACATATGTAAGTAGATTAAGTAATCCAATCTATTCTGCTATCTATCCCGAGCTTGCAAATTTATATCATGAGCGCGGAAATGAGTACATTCCCAAATTTGTTGGAAGCATAACACGTTGGATGGTATTGGCAATGTTTATTTCCATAACTCTACTTATTTCCATTTCTGGAACTCTGGTGCCACTAATATTTGGCCAGGAGTATATACCGGCTTTGCCTATTTTTTATGTCATTATGTTCATGCACATATGGCTAGTATTAATATGGGCTCCAGGACTAATGCTCACTTTGGGAAAAGCCCGTCAACTTATGTCAATTAACCTTACTAGTGCTGCGGTAATGATAGTATCGCTATTTGTCCTTACACCTACTTGGGGTACAACCGGGGCTGCTATAGCACTAGTAACAAATTATTGGGTATGGAGCGGTCTAATTCTATGGTACATTTCTAGAATACCAGACATCAGACTTTGGCCTGGGAGAACACAATCGAAACACAACATCTGAGACTTTTATACGTTACAAGTCACACTTTTCCAGCAACTAAGGCCAGTAGCGTGCAAGTAATGCAAATGTGTGCAGCCTTCGCATCTACAGGAGCTGAGGTAAAGTTAGTGACTCAAAAGCCAGATAATGCAATTATGTCAGCGACTGATCTTCAGCAATACTATAATGTGCGTCCTAATTTTAAAATAGAGCAATTGCCTCGCAGCAATGGTCCTCGCTCTACTGATATGTTTCAGGTGAAGGCAATATTAAATAAGCGTGGGGGAAGCAAATTATGCTATACGCGCGGACGCGATGTTACAGCTGCCATAGTTGGACTAGTACTAGGAATGCATAGCGTAATAGAAATTCATGGCAAACCAGTATCACTTAGAGAGCAAATAATGCTCAGATTCATTCAGCTACATCCAAGAGGAATGCTTGTAGCAATCACTAGCACAATAAAAAATATTTATACAAATCAACTTGGGTTCGGGCATTACAAATGGATTGTGGCTCCTGGTGGAGTTGATGCATCCAGATTCAACCCTAACACATCAAAAGCAGAAATACGCAGCCAACTGAATATGGAGCCTGGCACCTGGCTAGTGTATGTAGGAGGTTTGTATGAAGGAAGAGGGTTAGATATCTTGTTTGAATCTGTTGCCAAATTAGACGTTAAAGTAATGGTTGTAGGAGGACGTAATAGCGAAGAGATACACAATTGGAAACACAAGGCTAGAACACTGGCCGCACACAATGTACATTTTTCAGGCTATCAAGCTCCCAAAAGAGTACCACTGTACCTGGCAGCGTCTGATATGCTAGTCATGACTTATGACAAACACGTTTATACTCCTAGTGGTGAAGAAACATCTAGTTGGGCGTCTCCAATGAAAATGTTCGAGTATATGGCTGCCTCTCGACCAATTATAGCCAGCGATATACCTATGCTAAACAATACCCTAATCGATGAGCACAATGCTCTGTTAGTCACTCCAGGAGATAGTACATCTCTAAGAACTGCCATTACAAGACTTATCAATAATCCGGCACTAGGCCATCACATTGCAACCAATGCTAGTACTGATGTGGTCAAACACACCTGGATTAACCGTGCCCAGCATATAATGAACCAACTGGAGATTAGATGAAATTATGAAAATACTAGTTACTGGCGGATTAGGTGCTATAGGTTCCCAGCTCTGTCAAGAGCTACAAGAGCGTGAGAACCAAGTGTGGGTATGTGATTTGCCGCACGCAGCTGTCCAAAACTACGTACGTTGTGACATTGCTAACTATCAACAAATTGAACGTGTTATCAACATGATAAAACCAGATTTTGTATACCACCTAGCAGCAGAATTTGGCAGGATCAATGGTGAAGATCACTTTTATCAACTATGGCACTCCAATGCTATTGGCACGAAAAATATATTGCGGCTTCAAGAACAACATAAGTTTCGCATGTGCTTCACTAGTAGCTCAGAAATATACGGAGATTGGAAACACTTAATGACAGAAGATGTCCCAGAACAACATCCCATAAGACAATTAAATGATTACGCCATTACGAAGTGGGTAAACGAAATGCAAATCATGAACTCAGCAGCTCGCTTCAACACAGAAACGGTACGAGTGCGTTTATTCAACACTTATGGTCCGGGAGAATATTACTCTAAATACAGAAGTGTCATTTGCCAGTTCATCTATCGCGCGCTACACAATCTTCCCTACACTGTATATCTTGATCACCATCGTACATCTTCATACATCGATGATACAGTACGGACATTGGCCAATATATGTAACCCTAAAACATTTAAGTCAGGAGAAGTGTATAACATTGCAGGAACCGAGTACCATGACATAAAAACCATATCTGACATGGTACTCAATTACCTAAGCAAAGATGATAACAATGTACGGTATGAGAAACAGGAAGAACACAACACAGGCGACAAGAAAGGTGACTTAACTAAAGCACAAAAAGATTTAAATCACGAACCTCAAGTCAAACTCGCTGAGGGAATTCCAATTACCATTGAATGGCAGAGGAAAATTTATGGCATTCAATGAATTGCAAACCAATAACATAGTGGTAATTGGAACTGGTTATGTTGGACTTCCTGCAGCATTAATGCTCGCCAAAGCCGGACACCAGGTTATCGGTGTAGATATTGACGAAAACATTGTACATGCCATAAATGAAGGTGTGCTATTAGTGAAAGGCGAACAACTGCAAGAAATTATGGATGACCCAACTGTGCGTCAAAACTTGAAAGCACAATCCACACCATGCGAAGCTGACGTGTTCATCATTGCCGTACCTACACCGCTCGACAAAAAAAATAACGCTGCAAATCTCGAAATGGTAATTGAAGCTACAAATTCAATTGTTCCACACCTTTGTGAGGGCAATTTGATTATTTTAGAATCAACAGTTCCTCCTTTAACTTGTCGCAATGTTATGACACCTATCATAGAAGCTTCAGGACTTAGCGTAGGAAACAATATATATCTTGCACACTGTCCAGAGCGCATACTACCGGGCGATATTTTTTATGAAATTGTACATAACGATCGAATAATTGGAGCAGCTGATTCTGTTAGTCAGGATTTGGCAGCTAGACTCTACACTTCATTTGTAAAAGGAGAACTTCTAATTACTGACGACATAACCGCAGAATTTGTAAAATTAATAGAAAACACATATAGAGATGTGAATATTGCTCTTGCTAATGAATTATCTTCCGTAGCACAATCCTTGCAGATTGACGCAGGAACAGCCATCAATCTAGCCAATCGCCATCCTCGAGTAAACATACTCAAGCCGGGCATAGGTGTAGGAGGTCACTGCATACCAATTGATCCATGGTTCATCAAGCAGGTTGATGTACAAAATTCACGTCTTATCAATACTGCCAGACTAATCAATGATGAAATGCCCAGTAAAATAACAAGCCAAATAAAAGTTGCCACACAAAATATTAATGATCCACATATCATTGCTGTAGGTGCAGCATACAAAGCAAATACAGCTGATACACGCGAGAGCCCTTCTATTGAAATTGTTAGATTGTTGAGGTCAGAAGGTTACAAGGTGGACCATTTTGACCCGTTGGTTGACGAAATGAATTTTCCTACCAATATTATAGATGCATGCACAAATGCCGACTGTCTTGTGATTTTAGTAGAGCATGAAAGCATTTTAACGTCGCTAGACAAACACAAGCAAGATATATTGAATGCACTAACTACGCCGCTCATTCTGCGATTCTGAACTTCATTTTAGTATAAAGTTGTCAAGCAATAACCAATCATTTCCAGCAAAAATGCCTCGGGTTATTTTCAATCGCTCCCCAGTGGACAAATCATACATACCTACCCCAAGTTTGTATTCGCCAGAAGGCAATTCAGATATCGATAAACTATGATTCAGAGAAACAACTGTGTGATTTGTCCATTCATCAACAGATCTCATGTTACTATCAAGCATTAATTCATCATGACCATACACTAATGCACCGCGATTATCCAGTACATGTACAAACAAATGATAGGGTTCATATAGTCTCTGATCAATATGCAAATCCAGCGCATAATCGATGAAATCATAAATTTTCTGAGAATAGCTATTTATCTCATTGTTCACAATCCAATGAGTAGTAATGTTAATAGTTTCAAATTCATGAGTGATGTCGTAACCATATAGTCTGAGACAATCAGCAAAACGTGAATCACTTTGGAATTGCGATTCTATTAGATCATTGTCTGTATGATAATATGCTTCAATTTCATTGCGGTGGTTGTTAATGTTGCTAGGCTCCTCATAGACAAACGATCCCCAATGTAGAGGCCCTCTACCTATCGACAAGCATACACCCGCAAATACCACTACGACAACAGCGATTCTCCTAATCCAATATGTAGTCCCAAAAAAGTAAGCCAATGCAGCGCTCGTATTGATTAACAACATGACGGTTCCCCACCTTCCTGGTGACACCCACTCAGTTAGCCAATGGCTCCACCCTAGAACTAAATACAGATAAGCACCCAAAACAAATATAGACACAGCACTAAATAGCCTACTTTGCGCATTTGTTTTTGTTCGCAACCACAAAATCTCAAAGTAGAGGCCGGATGCCAGTAAGCTAGCAGGTAAGTAAATCATATGATAGCGAGCTCCATCAACACCTTTAACAAGTTGAATGCCAAGTTGCGCTACAATTGCCATAGCAATATATGCGTACACATACAATCTTTGTCCACCGCGCACTATTCCTACACATGCAGTTAAAAACCCCACACAAATTGGCACTGCCAAAAAACTCAGTGTGGGCCATATATCTCCATGTGAGTAAACCAACAAAGCCCAGTACCATGGTCCAGTTGTAAAAGACTTGACTTGTTCACCGTAACCTATAGTAAGTGCCAAAACAGGCTCCCATAAATGGTTAAAATACCCGAGATCCGATACTCGCACCTCATTAGTCCTAAAAAACCATTCTGCACCTATCCACCACAATATTAGTGGCATAAACATTACAAGGAATATGTGCCACTTACCTGATATGTTTTTACATAATTCAATTAAGGGGTTTTTGTCATTTTTACAAAGCAAATTTATAGCTGTTACTAATGGAACCACAAATAAAATTGCAATACCTTTGACTAAGAACACAGCCAAAGCCAACACTGTGCCGCCAGATATAATCCATACATGCCTCAATCTCCACTTGTTCCGCATCAACACGTATGATATCAAGAGAGTTGCTACGAACAGTACTGTCTCAGCATATTGCGATTTTGAAGACATATAAACATGCAAATCGTTTATGCTAAGTAATAATGCCATCAATCCAGGTATTGGATGAGGCAATATCTCAACAGCTACTCTATAAAAAACAGCAATGCCCAGTATTCCCCAAAATAATGGCACTATTCTATATAGTTTTGTGTCGGTTCCCTTGTACAAAATTTCCTCATGTCCCGGTGTTAGTTCCACAAGACTTGTTTGCATGAACCACCACAGAGGAGCTAGAAATTGCCCATTGCGAAGAGGTACTCCAAACATCTTTGTGAACAGTCCAGTGCCTAGATGACGGTCTGGACCAATACCTAACATATCTCGGGTACCACTTTGCGTAATACGTGGCTCATCAGCTAAATATGGGTATTGAAACACTCCGTGAATCCTAATCCACGTACCTAAGCCAAAAGCCGCAAATAAGCACAAAATAGAAAGATATCTTATTTTAGAACCGTAAGTAGATATGAGTTTGACCATAGTTAATAATCGCCTGATAACATCTCTTATATCACATATTGTACAAAACAAAACCTACCCACTTGTTCAACAAAGCAGATAATCACTTCAGTATGATAAACTAGAATATTGCTATAGTGATTTATACGCCTATTTTATGCTGCCTTTTTTACTAGCCATCCCAACTGTACTGGTCGGTTTATTTTGTCTTTGGCCAATATTAAGTCGGATACTCAGTCCTATATCAATAGGACGATCAGGGGTACTGGCTGCGACATTTGGGCTTAGCACTGGAACTTTATCTTTATACATGCTGACGCTTGGGCTATTACCAGGTGGACAGCTACAATCTAACTTAGTAATACCAGCGCCTTGGATTATTTTCATTACTGGGTTGATACTCACAAAAACCTATATAGTCCTACCAAGGATCAAATTAAATACAATCACTTTCTGGCTTAGCATAATATGTATATCTGGGTTTGTCATCATATTAATCAATGCTTTTTTATATCCGTTTTATCGTTACGATGTTCTTGCACGATTTGCACCAAATGCACGACTATTATTTGAAAACTCTGCAATACCCAACTCATTAACTGGCTATCCACTAGCAATACAAATGCTGTACTGCTTTGCTTTTATGTCCATTAACGCCGTAAATGATCATTTGGCGGGTCTAGTGGTAGCAGGCTATTCAGGAACTATGATCTTGACAACATTTGCTATTGCGCGACTGATTTTCTCAAAACGTGCTGGATGGGCTGCTGTAATACTTTTGCTTAGTTCTCATATGTTTGTGGATTGGTCAACTTCAGGATATGTAGATGTACCAGTAGGTGTCTATCATGGGTTATGTTTTCTTTTTGCTTTCATTTGGATGCAAACTGGGGGACAACGCTGGGCCCTAATTGCAGGAATTATGGCAGGACTTGCGTTGTGGACTAAACAATCAGCGCTGGTGCTATTACCAGCTTTGGGCATTGTACCTTTACTAAGAATACGAACAGGAAGTTCAGCAATGACTGAAACAAGAAATAGCTTAACTGTATTTGGATCAGTACTGCTTATAGCGGGTCCCTGGTATCTACGTAGTTTAATAATAGCTGGTCCTGGTGCCGTCGTACCGGCTCCTGGCGCATATGATGCTCAATACATTAACAATTCCGTCTATCAGTTAGCTACATTCATTAGTTCAACTGAAGAATGGGGTATTTGGTTGGGGACATCCATTGTGTTTGGACTTACATTGTGTAGTATACATTTCTGGAAACCAGAGGTCGATAATGTGTCGCATAAGTCCATTGAAAGAATCTCTCGCTCGTGGCTACTCGCAGCTTTTGTGATACCCTATCATATTATATGGTGGCAAAACTTTTCGTATGATACTCGTTACTTGCTAAGTTCAATGCCCATATACGCAGCTATAGCAGGTCATGGAATAGACTGGGCATTAAACCGAATACCCTACACATTCAGTCGTCAAACCTTGATCACTATAGTACTAGCAATTGCACTAGTCCTTTCTGGCTCAGTAGGTCGACTAGGAGCTGTGTACAACTTAATGATCCACCCTCTGCAAACTGATGATGAAAAGCTGGAACGTCTGAGTGCAGAATCATGGACTTTAGTAAAGCATATCCGATCCATAATTCAACCCGGATCAAAAATATATGCTATGGATGGTGCACTAGCTTATTGGTTACACGATTATGAATTCAAACAAGGATACCCTTTCGTCTTGAACGATTTACTTGGACATGAATATCTGGTCACTTCACCAACGGCAGATTTGGTCTATGAATTTTATGATATTACTAATAATGAAGTCGTTCGTAGCTTAGGTGATATAGACGTTCTACCGTTGTTCTATCAACACACTGACAAAATTGCAGTCTATCAAATTGGCGAACTAGAACATTGATTACAGTCGCTAACTACGTACTGGCGTTGGTTGCAGTACCATTATCGATAGTCTATATCGTGCCATTGATACACAAGTCTCGCTTGGATCCTCCCACTGCTTTGTTTTGGCCTCTATGTGTAATTCTAGGCTTAGGTTTATTTACATTAATATTCATGCTAGTTGCATTCTATGGCGTCACCAGTGGACTAGTATGGATCATCTTAGTAAGTCTATGGGTTATTAGTACGATAATCGGGAATTGGCCTCAACAGCTAAAATACACTTCAACATGGTGGAAAAATACACGTGACAATCCTCAAAAGCTAATGGTTGGGTCTGCTATTGCTTTTATTTTTGTAGTTATCATGGCCCAAGCCACCTACTACCCATTTACTGGAGATGATGAAATAAGTCGATATGCATATTACGCTCGACTAATGTATGAAAGAGGAGAGCTGACTCCTGCAATTCGCGGATATCCACCTCTGTTACCTGCAATATATGCTAGCAATTTTTTTGCTGCCGGGCAAATAGTGGAACAAGTCGCAAAACTATATCCGGTAATTATCTCCGCAATGACTATTCTGGTGACATATGGTCTTGCACGATATTGGTTTGGTAAAAGAGCAGGATATACTGCTGCATTAATACTGTCCTCCACACCATTGTTTATACATTGGTCTCCGGTAGGATATGTAGATATAGCCACTGGGTTATGTTTCGCCACATGTGCGTTTACTGTTGAAATATGGCGAAGGAATCAACAGACAAATTGGGCCATAGTGACTGGAATGGTGGCCGGGATTGGCATATGGACCAAACAGGCTGGATTCGCAATTATAGGTCCGTTAGCAATTATATGTGTACAAATGATAGTGAAGAATTACAACTCTGGCAGCAAACCATATAGCCGTTTACTGCCAAACCATGTGATAGTTATTTTCTTCACCGCTATATTGATAGGTGGCTGGTGGTACATACGTAATGCATATTACGATGGTTGGGCTTCAGCAGTGCCCAGCGCAGGACTATATCACATAATGAATGCCACCAACACGCCTGAACAAATAGTCCCTTTTATCGGAAGATTTTCCGAATTTGGTTTAGCTACTTCTCCTATGTACATTGTAGGATTAATATGGGCGTTTTGTACTTTCAAAAACCAAACTATACAACGTATATTGTTATGGTGTCTCCCATATACCTTATTATGGTGGTGGCGCTTCTCATTCGATCCACGATTCCTATTATCGATACTACCATTCTATGCAATACTAGCGGGAGGAGCAGCCGACGCAATTTTGTCAAGAATTAATCTTACGTTGTACCCAAAACTATCTTCTCTTATATTGCTCAGCACAATTATAGTAATTACTGCCGTTGGAGTATTTCAATCACGTCTGGGGGGCATCATACAGTGGGCAACAAATCCTAAAGCTACATACGCAGAAAGAGTATATCGAGCTAAAGGTGACTTATATCATACTGTGCAGTATCTGCTCGACAATAGCAACTCTGAAACGCTCATATATTCCACAGATGGTCGCCTAAGGTACTATTTGGTTAATTATGACATTTCAGTTGGTTACCCTAATATACACGAGCTCCAAAACCATGACTTATTTGTAGTAGGGTCTCGAGCACAGTTAGTGTACGATACTACATCACAAAAAGATTCCAATCCTTATATCTATCTCAATGATTCCAAAAGATTTAAGATGGTATATACAGGACCATACCACAAGATGATAATCTACGAAGTGCTAACAAACTAGACAATTATTTAACTGGGTACTTCCTAAATAAAAAGCTCTCGCGGAAAATAAAAACAACATTGTTAATCCCATCTCTATACCTTCTCAGATTAGTATGGCTGTCACGCTTGTCAGGCCTATAAGTAATTGGTACCTCAGCTACACTTAAACCACTTTGCCGACTCTTTATTGTAGTTTCTGGACCAAACACCATCCCATGAGACTGAAATTCCAATCCATCCAGAGACGTCTTTCTGAAACCTTTTAATCCACAACAAATATCTGATATGCCGGTTCTACATAATATTCGAGCCATAATACTCATTACAGGATTACCAATGTATCGATGAGAAAATGGCATTGCTCCCGAAAGGATTTTACCTCTTAGACGACTACCAATGACGTAGTCATGTCCCTCCTCAAACTTTATCAAAAAATCTGTTATGTCAGCACAAACATAAGTTCCATCTGCATCCATTTTGAACACGTATTTTCCGCGAGCTGCATTCATGCCTACCCTACAAGCATTACCATAACCTTTTTCAGATGCGTGGACAACAATTGCATTATTCGCCTTGGCAAGAGAAACAGAATCATCAGTTGATCCATTGTCAGCAATCACAACTTCCCCTCGCAAACTACCATTCTCAAAAAAATCATTGGCTTCTCGAATACATTGCACGATGGTTTTAGACTCATTTAGGCAAGGCATAACAATAGAAACATCTATTCCTACATCCGAATTATCTGAATCAGTATTTTTTCCTCTAATCATATCCATCCTTATATCTTAGGTGCCACAACCATGATGATTCAACTATGCTCTCTAGATCAGTATAATTTGGATTCCAGCCCAATTCACCTCTAGCTTTAGCAGCTGAAGCAACAAGAACAGCTGGGTCTCCGGAACGTCGTGGTTTTATTCGTACTGGAATTGCACATTGTGAAATTCGCTCTGCAGTAGCAATTACTTCCTTAACTGTAAAACCTGTTCCGTTACCAAGATTATATGTAGGATTATTAAGATTCTCTATTCTTTCAAGGGCAAGTAAATGCGCATTTGCAATATCAGACACATGTACATAATCTCTAATACAGGTTCCGTCCCTTGTATCATAATCGTCCCCATAAATATTGATATGATCACTCTGGCGGAGTGGCACACGCAAAACCAATGGCAACAAATGAGTTTCAGGATTGTGTAACTCACCATAATGTTTAGTACAACCTGCAGCATTGAAATATCTAAAAACTACTGATTTAATCCCATAAGCATTCCCATAATGCTTTAAGACTTTCTCAAACATAAGCTTAGAGTCACCATATGCATTTAAAGGGTTTGTCTCGTGTGTTTCTATGATAGGAAAATTGTTTGGTTCCCCATATACAGCAGCTGTGGAAGAAAAAACGATCTGTTTACATCCATATCTAAGCATACTATCTAGTAAGTGTATTCCCTTCACCAAATTATTAGCCAAATACGATTGTGGTCGCGTGTTCGCAGCAGTAACCAGTGTTTCGGCAGCGAAATGGATAACTGCTATGATACTGTTGCCATTAAACAGTCTGCCTAGTAGACTCTTATTGCCAATGTTGCCTTTTATAAATTCTGCTTTTGGATGCACTGCCTTACGATGACCTGTTTGAAGATTGTCGAGAACAATCACATGGTATCCGCGTGCCAACAATAATTCTGTGCAAACTGAACCAATGTATCCAGCACCGCCTGTCACTAATATGGTTTTATCACTCATAGCCAGAAATTGTACCTTTTTTCTGTGCTTTATCAAATGGTAAATACACAAATATGAATTTTCTAGTTGTACAAGAAACTGATTGGATTCAACGAGGACCACACCAACAGCACCACTTATTCGAAAGACTGTCCAAAATCGGACATAGAGTAATAGTGTTGGATTTCGAAATTAACTACACACCTTGGCCATATTCGCCACTAGTTGCCCCCCGCTTAATATGTGAGCGAACAACTCGCACAGACACTGAAGCAAATGTATGTGTAATCCGACCAGCAACTATACGATTGCCTGGACTAGCAAGAATTATATCTATGGTGACCTTCTTCATAGAATTAATGCGTATCACTAAGACAATGCGCCCAGATGTAATTGTCAATTATGCTATATCTACAGGCCTGTGTGCGCTAGCAATAGCAAAGCTCAAGAACATCCCTTTTGCCCTACATGTAATTGATGCACTACACACACTTGTTCCATACAGATGGTTGCGACCACTTGCTTATTGGATGGAAACCATTCTTCTACGCAACTCTAATGCAACTATCTATATTAATCAAAAACTTCGAGAATATGGCTTGAAACATGGTGCAAATCCCAGCTCCGCACATACGGTAAATACCGGCGTTGACCTAGATTTTTTTAGATCAACAAAAAACGAAGATATAAATGATATGCGCGCTAAGTGGGGAATAGATCAAAGCGATGTAGTATTGATATTTGTTGGATGGTTATATGAATTCTCAGGCATCGATACAATTATGCGCATTTTGCCAAGTATGCCGCAATCATTGAAACTTATGGTGGTGGGCATAGGTGAAATGGAAGATAAGTTATTAGCACTTAGTAAGAACCTGAGACTACAAAAGCGTGTCGTATTTACTGGGCATCAACCATACAAAAACATCCCAGCACTAATTTCAGCAGCAGACATTTGCCTTTTATACTCTACACTCAATCCTACAACGCGGGACATATTACCTATAAAAGTATATGAATATCTTGCTTGTAGTCGTCCGGTGCTTGCCAGTAAGCTTCCCGGTCTTATTCAAGAAGTTCCACCCGGAAATGGAATAATATATACAGATCCTGAACAATTGCGGCAAACTCTCCAACACATGATGGTACAGAATAACAGAATAACTGAAGGTACCAAAGCACGCAAGTTTGTAGAAGAACATTGTGACTGGTCAGTCCTAACTATCTCGTTTGAAAAATTACTTGCCAGAATAACTAGTCTCAAACAATAATTATTAAGCCTTGACAACTATCTTACCTAACAATAAAATTAGTAATAACAATTCACCAGTTGCCGAGGAGAGACCTTCACAATATTAGTGAGCACGTGAGGCACCGAAGGGGCAAATCCAACAAAACGGATGAAACTCTCAGGTAAAAGGACTCGACGACTGTATAACCTCTGGAAAGTCTAATGACACCGACGGGGCAAGCCTTGCTGTAATTGGGTGAATCTCTCAGGTCTATGACAGAGGAGACGCTAATCTAGACAGTTGCGTCTCCTTTTTTGTTTTGGATAACACGTATCATTAGGAGGAACACACAATGCCATGGAAAACCCCAGAAGATAGAGTGTACACAGAAACCGATGAGTGGGTAATGCTAGATGGACATTCTGCTTTGATAGGAATAACTGACTATGCTCAAGATCAACTATCAGACATAGTGTATTTAGAGCTTCCTACAATTGACGAATCTTTCAACAAAGATGATATTTTTGCTACAGTAGAATCAGTGAAAGCTGCTGCCGACGTAAACATGCCAGTCGTTGGCAAGATCACTGAAGTGAATAATGGCCTCGAAGATCAGCCAGAACTTATCAATGTAGAACCATACGAAGGTGCTTGGTTCGTCAAGATTGATGTACAAGATGTGAATCAAATTGAAGAATTAATGGACGCAAAAACATACATGGATTACTGTGAATCTCGAAGTTCATAAAATAATAGGATGTTTAGGAATACACTTCCCTAACATATGTAAGGTGATCAAACAATGAGTTATCTACCACACACAGAATTAGACAGAAAGGAAATGCTTGCAGCTTGTGGAGTCGAAAAGTTAGATGATTTTTTCGCAATCATCCCCAATGAACACCGATTCCCCCAGCTTAATATACCAGGACCACTTTCAGAATTGGAAGTATTGAAAGAGTTACAAGAACTGTCGGAATCCAATGCAGAAGCAACTCACCACCCGTGCTTTCTAGGAGCGGGAGCATATCATCATTATGTGCCATCACTGGTTAATCACATGCTGTTACGCGGAGAGAATTTAACCGCATACACTCCTTATCAACCAGAAGTGTCTCAAGGGACACTACAAACTATGTTTGAGTTCCAGAGCATGATATGCGCTCTTACTGGGATGGAAGTAGCCAACTCAAGCCACTATGATGGTGCAACATCTGCGGCCGAAGCCATAATTATGGCTCTCAATCACTTCCGTGGCAAACGCACTAAGATAATAATATCTCCTACGATTCATCCTCACTACCGACAAGTAATACACACATATACCCAAGGAATGGGATTGACCATCGTGGGCGAAGATAATCTAGAAGCAGATTTGGACGATTTATTAACTGAACTGGACGATCAGACTGCACTTTTCATCGTCCAAAATCCTAATTTCTTGGGAGAGTTGGAAGACTTGCAAGGAATTGAAAACGCAGTTAAGGATGTAGGCGCATTGTTTTGCGTCATATCCAATCCAATTACATTGGGTACGATGAAACCTCCTGGAGAGTACGGAGCTGACATTGTTGTAGGTGAAGGACAACCACTAGGTATTCCTTTGTCATACGGAGGGCCTTATCTAGGGTTTTTTGCGACACGTGAAAAATACGTGCGAAAAATGTCAGGACGACTTGTGGGAGAAACGGTTGACGTAAAAGGCAAGAGAGGTTATGTACTCACTCTAACTCCTCGAGAGCAACATATACGTCGCGATAAAGCTTCTTCCAATATTTGCACTAATCAAGGTCTAATGGTCACTGCTGCTGCAATTTACCTGTCTGTTTTAGGTAAACAAGGACTGCGTAAAGTTTCGGAACTTTGCTATCACAAAGCACACTATGCTGCTAAAAAAATAGATAAGATACCTGGTTTGTCAGTACGGAAACATCAACCATTTTTTCATGAGTTTGCGGTACATTGTACAAAACCAATAGTAGAGATTAACAAAAGTTTGTTTGACGAATATGGGCTTATTGGCGGATATGACTTGGGACAAGATTACCCACATCTAACAAACCATATGCTATTAGCATTTACCGAGATGATTTCAGCCGAAGACATAGAGTGTCTATGTGATGCTCTAGGAGAGATATCATGAATACATCTGGCAATATTGCAGAACCAACAGTTTATGAATTAAGTAGCCCAGGTCGCAGTGGAGTAACTCTTCCAAAACCAGATGTCCCTATTGAAAAATTACCAACTGATATTATGCGAGATGATTTAGATCTACCCGAATTAACACAGCTTGATGTGATACGTCATTATCAGAGTCTGTCTCAATTGAATCATTCAATAGACTCTGGGTTTTATCCTCTCGGTTCTTGCACTATGAAATACAATCCGCGTGTAAATGAGGATGCAGCTCGCTTAGCAGGATTTATGCATAGCCATCCCCTGCAAGATGAAAATACTGTGCAAGGGAATTTAGCTCTTATGTACGAACTACAAGAGTGGCTTAAGGAAATTGGAGGTTTTGCAGCAGTGACATTACAACCAGCTGCTGGTGCACATGGAGAACTGACAGGAATAATGATGATGCGTGATTATCATCTATCTCGTGGAGACAGCATACGGCGTAAGATATTAATCCCGGACTCCGCACATGGCACCAATCCTGCCAGCACAACAATGAGTGGCTTAGAGGTTATTGAACTACCTTCGGACAGTAGAGGAAACGTCGATATAGATGCTTTAAGGTCCGAGTGTGGCGAAGACATTGTAGGACTCATGATAACCAATCCAAACACATTGGGATTGTTTGAGGAACAAATTGAAGAAGTTGTAAAAATTGTACGAGACTGTGGTGGGCTGATTTACGGAGATGGAGCAAACATGAATGCTCTGACAGGGATTGTACGGCCAGGCGACATAGGATTTGATGTAATGCACTACAACCTACACAAAACATTTTCAACACCACATGGAGGAGGAGGTCCTGGCTCCGGGCCGGTAGGTGTTTCAGAAAAGCTGGTAGATTTTCTTCCGACACCAATAATAAAAATAGTTGAACAAGGAAACGAGCAGGACCCACCACTATATGGATTTGCCACTCCCAAACACACAATTGGTCGCATGAAAGCTTTCAACGGTCAATTTGGCGTATTGGTACGTGCATACACGTATATACGTGTCCATGGAGCTGCGGGACTCCGGTCCAACTCAGAACATGCCGTGCTTAACGCAAATTATTTACGATCAAAAGTACAAGATGTGTATCACTTGCCATACGACCGACCCTGTTTACATGAATTTGTTGTAGAAGGGCGTTGGAACGATGCTCCAGAAATCCACGCTCTCGATATAAGCAAACGTCTAATGGATTTTGGTTTTCACCCACCTACCAATTATTTTCCACTAATTGTGCATGAGGCTTTAATGATTGAACCTACTGAAACAGAGAGTAGGGAGACACTAGATAAATTCGCAAATGCATTAGTACAAATAGCTAATGAAGCACGCAATGATCCTGAATTGCTGCTTACAGCACCTCATATTACTCCTTCGGCACGGATGGACGAGGTACAAGCTGCAAGGCAGCTAGTTTTGTGCTGCAGACCAAGTTACATGTCAGATCCACAGTATGTGAATAGCTAAACCTTGTTTGCAGTTGTCCTTATAAAAGCTCAACTCAACTGATTCGTTTAACTTGAAACCTATCTAAATCTCGGGCTACTACTACTGTAGGAAATACTTCAGCAGCTTCAGCAAGAACATCACGGGTTCTGTATCTACGAGAGATGTGTGTAAGGTACAAACTGCTAACATTAGCCTCTCTAGCTAATTCAGCGGCCTGTCGTGCAGTTAAGTGACCAAATCTCTCTGCAAGAAGCTTGTCACACTCCAGATATGTAGCTTCTATCACTAAAGCATCAGCTTTGTTACAGTATTCCAGTAAATCATCTGTTGTCCCTGCATCACCAACATGCACTAATTTAGTGCCAGGTATGGTGGGCCCCAAAACATCATCTGGATCAATGGTTTGACCATCAGACAACTGTATGGAGCAGCCCTTTACAAGTTCACGCCTTTCAGGACCATGTGGAACACCTAGTTCAAAAGCCTTTTCATTTAGAAATGGACGTCGTGCGGGTTCCTTGAAAACAAACCCAAAACAATGTCCACCACGATGATTGACTGGGAAAGCCTCCAACTCAAAAGATTCTTCCTCAAGAATTGGTCCTGGTTCTAGCTCTCTAAGTTCAATTTGAAATTGTGCCCTTTCGCCACGAAATACAACTCCGAATATCAAATTGCGTATACGCTCCAGTGCGGATCGTCCTGCCCATATTTCAACATGTTCAATTGCTTCCCAACGAGTTAATGTCGAAAGTAAGCCTGCTAGACCAAGAATGTGGTCTAGATGACCATGAGTAATTAATATTCTAGTAAGCCTCTTAAAACCAAAACCACTACGTAATATCTGTCTTTGTGTACCTTCACCACAATCTATCAGAAAGCGATATTCTTGATGTAAAACCATATGTGCAGAAAGCCCTCTACTTACTGAAGGTGCAGATGCAGAGGTTCCAAGAAAAACAAAATCAAACACTTTTCGTAACTCCTACCGACAAATATAATATGCCTAAGTTAATGCAGCTAGATTTATACAACGATTATAACGCATGAAAGCACAGATGTTGACCCATGCCTATGGTATGATTGCACACTAGTCTTGTGGCGAGAATGATATACTGCCCATATATATAACGGGTGAATTTACTATGAAAAGTATTGCGGTTGTTGGAGCAGGATATGTAGGTTTAGTCACTGGTGCCTGCTTTGCAGATTTAGGTAATAAGGTTAAGTGCCTAGATATAGACGAGACACGCATAAACAATCTTAAGCAAGGAATATTGCCAATTTACGAGCCTGGCCTTGCAGAAATGATACAACGCAATGTAGATTCCAATCGATTAGAATTCACTACCGATTACAGTATTGCTTTACAGGACACTGAGTTTGCCTTCATAGCAGTTGGCACCCCTGAAGGAGTAGATGGTGAGGCCGATTTACAGTATGTGCGCAAGGCTGCAACTACAATAGGCAATACTATGAAAACTCCTCTGATAATCGTCAACAAATCAACAGTACCTGTCGGAACTGGAGACTGGGTAGCGGACATTGTAAGAGAAAGTCAAACTGAAACAATCCCTTTTGCAGTGGTCTCTTGCCCAGAATTCCTCCGAGAAGGTAGTGCACTACAGGATTTTATGAATCCACACAGAACTGTGTTGGGTTCTCTTGATACAATAGCAGCCGATCAAGTTGCTCAGCTACATTTACCATTGAGGTCTCCAATCATAGTTACAGATCTACGTACCGCTGAAATGATCAAATATGCTTCCAACGCTTTTTTAGCCACAAAAATATCCTTCATAAATGAAATTGCCAATATATGCGAAGCACTTGGAGCTGATATAAAAGAAGTGGCTGTGGGTATGGGAAGCGATCCCCGCATAGGTGAAGCGTTCCTTGATGCCGGAATTGGTTATGGTGGCAGCTGTTTTCCTAAGGATGTGAAAGCGCTAGCTCATATGGCATCAGAGAAAGGCAGGCATCCGCAACTATTACATAGCGTTATGGACATTAACGCTGATGCACGACTAAAAGTGGTGCACATGTTGAAGGAAAACCTAGGACAAAACCTAAATGATAAAACCATTGGATTACTTGGGCTTGCCTTTAAGCCTAACACCGATGACATGCGTGAAGCACCTTCAATAGAAATAGCATTGCGTTTAATTGAATCTGGCGCAACTGTTAGAGCATATGATCCTGTTGCCATTCCTTCTGCACGTCGCATAATGCCAGACATATTTTATGCAGAAAATCCATATGAACTAGCAACTAGTTGTGACGCACTAGTAGTAGTGACTGAATGGAACGAATTCAAGCAACTTGATCTAGAACAAATACTTTCATCGATGAGGGGAAATGTGATTATTGATGGACGTAATATCTATTCTCCTGAAGAGCTACATGAACGAGGTTTTGTCCATCGTGGAATAGGTCGCAGTTACGACAATAGCACGAAATTATAACTCTATACATATGTCCGCATCTAAATCCCGGCTCGACAACGGATTAACAGTGATTCTACACGAGGTACACACTGCACCAGTAGCTACCTTCTGGGTCTGGTACAGTGTTGGCTCAAGACATGAACATACTGGAATTACAGGTAGTTCACACTGGGTAGAACATATGCAATTCAAAGGCACTAAACAATATCCAGCCGACAGCGCGGATAGCGAAATTTCTCGTACGGGTGGAGTATGGAATGCGATGACATGGATAGATTGGACTGCGTATTACGAGACTATGCCAGCTAACAAGATAGATTTGGCCATAAAACTGGAAGCTGATCGTATGGCTAATAGTCTTTACGAGAAAGAGGATGTCGAATCAGAAAGGACGGTAATAATTTCTGAGCGCCAAGGGTCTGAGAATCAACCCATTTTTCTTCTGTCTGAAGAAACACAAGCTGCCGCATTTCGGGTACACCCATATCATCATGAGGTCATTGGAGACAAGATTGACATAGAATCAATGAATCGATCAGACCTGTACAAACACTATCGTACCTTTTACACTCCTGGAAACGCTATTGTGGTTGCAGTAGGAGATTTCGAAACATCGCAGATGAGTAGCAAAATAGAAACACATTTCGGTAAAATACCCAAAGGAGATAAACCTAGGGTATTCATACGAAATGAACCACAACAAAGAGGTGAAAGACGAGTGTTCGTAGAAGGAGAGGGTGAAACTGCGTACTTACAGTGTGTTTACCATGCACCTGCAGCCACTGATCCAGATTTCTTTCCTATGATTGTCCTTGATAGCATTCTGTCTGGAGCTAGTTCCTTTAATATGTTCGGGTCTGGAATTAGCAACAAAACCAGTCGCTTATACCGAGCTCTCATATTAAAAGGATTAGCTGCTGGTTTTAGTGGTAGTCTATCAGCAACAGTAGATCCATTTCTATACAGCATCACATGCGCAGTGCGTACTGACCGATCTATAGAACAGGTTGAGACTGCACTTAATGAAGAAATTGAGCATGCAATAAGTCATGCGCCGACTGAAGAAGAGTTGTCAAAAGCAAAAAAACAAGCTAGAGCAATGTTTGCCTATAGCTCTGAGAGCGTGACTAATCTCGGTTTTTGGTATGGCTTTGCTGAAATACTGGATGACTACACATGGTTTACCAAGTATATAGACAAGTTGGAAGCAGTCACGTCCTCAGATGTACATCGCGTCGCACAAAAGATTCTAGTACCCAGAAATCGAACCACTGGCCATTACATACCAAATGACAGTAAGATCAACTGAGCCATTAAACATGCGAACACTACCAGGCTCTGAAGACATAATTCGTCAAACTTTGCCTAATGGAATTATAGTTATAGTATGGGAGAATCCACACAGCCCTTCAGTAGTTGTAGATGCGTTTGTGCATGCTGGGTCTATATATGAAAAACGACCGAAAGCAGGCTTAGCAAGTTACACTGCAAGCATGTTAATGCGTGGCACAAAAAATGCCAGTTTCGAAGAAATACATGAAAAAATTGAATCCGTGGGGACAAGCCTTGGGTTTAGTTCCGCAGTACACACAGTAGGCTTTGGTGGGAAATCACTACCTGAGGATCTAGATCTAATACTGGAAACTGCAGCCGATGCTGTTAGAAACCCTACTTTTCCAAATGACCACTTAGAGCGAATGCGTGCGGAAATATTAACTGGACTAGCTATGCGCAGCCATAATACAAGGGCTATGGCATCATTAACTTTTTATGAAACTCTGTTTGGTCCTAATCATCCTTATGGTTTCTCAAACAATGGATATCATGAAAGCATCGGAAATATAACTAGAGCTGATCTAAGAGATTTCCACAAACAACACTATGGGCCAACTGGAATGATAGTTACAATTGTAGGAAATGTCACTGCGAATAAAGCAATGTCATTAGTAGAATCTCACTTTGGAGATTGGGACAACAAGAAGCAGCCAGATATTGCCACAGCACCAACAGTGCAATCAATAGATTGTATTAAGAAGCAACATGTAAGTATTCCGGGAAAAACACAAACTGATATTGTTTTGGGATATGTAGGACCTAAACGAAGTGACCCCGATTTTCAATCGGTACGCATTGCTAATAGCATACTTGGAGTTTTTGGCATGTACGGCCGACTAGGCAAAACAATACGCAAGAAACATGGCTTGGCGTACTATTCCTTTAGTAAAGCTGATGCTAGCTTTGGCCCTGGCACATGGCGATTAATAGCTGGGGTTGATCCCAGCAATGTAAACACCACTATAAAAATTATGCTGGAAGAAATAAATCGTCTAATCCTTGAACCTGTAAGTCATGAGGAGCTTGATGACAACAAATCAAATGCTTTAGGCAGCGTCCCAATTCAACTAGAAACAAACTCAGGAATAGCAGCCACTTTGTCGTCAATGGAACTGCATGGTTTAGGTATGAACTACTTGCAACATTTACCAAAACAAATCAAAGACATTTCTAGGCAAGATATTCGAAGTGCTGCCGATAGATTGTTAGACCCTGATACATATGTTGTTGCATCAGCAGGGCCACAATAGTATGCTACGGACTGGTATTGACCTAATAGAAGTTGAGCGTATTGATCATCTGATTATTAGTCATGGCAAACGTTTTCTAGAACGTGTATACACAGAGCAAGAATTGCGTGATTCCAACGGCAGAACACCTTCTCTGGCTGTTCGAATGGCAGCCAAAGAAGCTGTCTCAAAAGTATTAGGGTGTGGAATTGGATTGGTGTCATGGAAAGATATTGAAATCATAAGGGATTATCAAAACCGGCCGCTATTAAACTTAAGTGGTAATGCACTAATATTGGCAAAAGAACTCGGTCTAGAGGAATGGTCAGTGAGTTTGACCCATTCTCATGACCATGCGGCAGCAATTGTAGTAGCAACTGATGCATAGAAAAGTATTCAACACGTTGACTGAGGTATATGCTACATGGTAGAATGCCGAGCCCAAATGATTGTCTCCACCACCATCAATCCTGGAGGGATGGCCGAGTGGACTAAGGCGGTTGTCTTGAAAACAACTGTGGGGGAAACCTCACCGGGGGTTCGAATCCCTCTCCCTCCGCCATAGTAACAACACGGGGAGGTGCCGGAGTGGACGATCGGGGCCGCCTGCTAAGTGGTTGTCGGGGTTATACTCGACCGAGGGTTCGAATCCCTCCCTCCCCGCCAGTGCAATTCAATAGAAGATTGTCACCCAAGTGACAAAATATGCCCTCGTAGCTCAGCGGATAGAGCACCTGGTTGCGGACTAGGGGGTCGCAGGTTCGAGTCCTGCCGAGGGCGCCTCAACATTATTAATACTATATAAATTAATACTATATAAATTCACAACAATATGACCAAAATACTAGTAATTGGTGGAGCTTCACAAGATATCCTACACATCAATGGGAAAGATATTCACACTACGGGGGGAGCAGGTCTTTACACCGCATTAGGGGCTCGAGCAGCTGGCGGTCAAGTAGACATGTTGGCTCCTTTACCAAGTCCCATGCCACTACTAATGCAACCTATCAACGAATTAATCAACTGGTTGGGCCCAACAGTCAGTCAGGATGAATTACCACATTTCGCAATTGAATATGATAATAGTGGGAAGGCTACATACACTACTGTGGAACCCAGATCCGAATCACTAATGACTGAAAATGACGTACCATCAGATCTCTCAAATTACACTTATGTACACATAGTACAACTGGGTAATATCGACGTACAACTAAGAATGATAAAAAAATGCCGAGATAGCAAAGCACAGAATATTTCGGTCAGTGGAGGACATAACCTACAAAACAATCAAAAAGAAAAGATATCCGCACTAATTGAACAAGCAGATTTATGATTCATGAATGAACATGAAGCCGCAAGTAATTTAGGGCCTACAAAAAATATCTGCTCGCCAACTGGTACGATACTTTTTGTTACGCATGGAGAAAATGGGGTAAGTATAATTCAAGGTAATGATCTACAGCGAATACCCATCAATCCAACCGATCCTCGCGACCCAACTGGAGCCGGAGATTCATTTTGCGGAGCAGTATTATCCTATTTGTGTAAATTAGAACATCCAGTACAAGCTGCCAAAAAAGCTGCGAAGATCGCCAAAATAACTGTAAGTCATTTAGGTACTGAGGGTCTAATGCAACAGGTAAGCACAACACCAACTGACTCCGCTTCACAAGTATCGATAAATACGAACAAAATCAGACAAATTGCTAAGATCATGGAAACAGAAGAGGTTGGCGAAACACCTTACACATTTACAGGAAAGGGTCAGCCCGAAATAGGTCATCCTAATACATTAGATTTTTTCTTTGCACTAACTTTACAAGAATTTGGATTCTGGAGCAAGAATCATCAAAAATATATTGCACCTATGATAGCAAAAATAGATGGCAAAACACTCAAGGGATCTGAGTACATACTATCTGCGTATTTACGAATGCTAAATAGTGATCCCGACTTCTTCAGCGTCAATAGGCAAGCAAATCTTTCTAAAGAGGAATTAGAAATGATTTTAGCTGACGATGACGGAAACTGCCCTATGCCAGCAATCGAGCTGCATTTGTCCGAGGCTCAATCTTATGGTCAAGATATGTCAGCTTTAGGTATGACACCTGCCAAAATTATACAAAAAACGAAAGGCTCCAGGACCCCAATGGCCGACTTGCTACGAACTCTATGGAATATTGGGGGTTACAAAAATGACCCGTTACAAAAAAAATCTGCTTTGCTAATATATATACTATTAAATCGACCTGAGAACTTTTTGCAGCTTGGAGATTCTGAAGAAGAACTCCCATGTATTGATTATCACCTCATGCGTACTGCATTACGCACTGGTATGGTAAGTGTTTGTGACACCTACCTTGAGCAAAAAATTACAAGCCGCGCATTGGTAAGTGAAGAACAAGAATATGATGTCCGCCAAAATGTATATAAAGCAATCAATATGTTAGTAGATACATCGCCAAATCTTAACATGGTTTCTGTGGACCAATTCTTGTTCAGAATGCGAAAAGGGTGTCCTGAAATGAGTGAGCCTGAATGCAAGTCTTGTGCACTAGACCCAGTATGCGCAAAACAAACTCAGCTATTTCAGCCAGTGATACGAACTACCTACTACTAGATATCAGACTAGTCAGTTCAGCTCTATCGGGCATAGCTCCAGCTGCACCGGAACGAGTCGTACTAAGTGCACCTGCTGCTGCACCCCACTCAAGAGCCTCATCAATCTCTAGACCTTCTGAAATTGCAACTGCGAGTCCACCATTGAATGCATCACCTGAACCGACAGTGTCAATAGCATCTACATCAAACGCTGGTATATATGTAGTCCTATCGCCTGATGCGCAAAATACTCCTTCGGAACCAAGTGTGACAATAACCGTGTTTACTCCACGACTTTGTAGTATCTTAGCCGCGTCAGCAGCTTCCTGTGGTGAAGAAGGCCGTATACCAACCATCATTTCGGTCTCTACCTCATTTGGGGTCAATATATCAACCGAACTATACAACTCATCTGGCAATTCTGCTGCTGGGGCTGGATCCAAAACCACTGTAATACCCTTAGCATGCGCTGCACGAGCCACTGCCAAATCTGCTTCAACTGGAACCTCCAGTTGAAGCAGTAAGACTTTAGTGTCGTCAAATAAGCTCTCGGTGCGAATAACATCTTGCTGATCAAACTGCATATTAGCTCCTGACAAAACGATAATTGTGTTTTCTCCATTGTCATCCACACTGATCACAGCCAATCCACTCCCTTGGTCAGCAACCATTTCGACATTCGCTACATCTACACCATAATCAGTCAGTTGTTCTAGCACTTGACGACCAAATGTATCATCACCTACATGTCCCACCATGCACACCTTTGCACCTAATTTTGCAGCAGCTACAGCCTGGTTTGCACCTTTACCACCTAGAGCCATCAGATATGATTTCCCGAGCAAAGTTTCTCCTCGCTGTGGAAGCTTAGGAGTATAAGCAATCAAGTCAGTATTAATGCTACCGTATATTACAACACTCATATCATCATCCGATCCTTGTCTGAATTTGCCAATACACAAAGAACCTTCTTATACAATTTTACTCCAAACACCTGTACACTCTGGAACACGACTCCAATCATTATCGACAATCATATTGCTTAGTTGTTCTCCAAAAAAAAATTCAGTGTTATTTATAGCCTTCTGCACATCAGGAAACTTATAATCTGTGCGAAGCTCCTGCCTAGAAAAGTTCCATGAGTTTTCAAGCCAATCATAATAGTCCGACAAATCTGATGTTGGTGGAGAAGGTATATCACTACCAGTCGTAAGGGTTTCCATGATGATTATAATCCCTTGACTACGAACCACACGATGCATTTCATTCAATACTATATCCAGTTTTGTTTGCCAATTCAAGTGCCAGCTGCATGTATGCCCCAACACCCAGCCTGCAGTTACAACATCAAAACAATCAGATAACACTGGAAGCGCTCCTGCATTTCCTTGTGATAGCAACCAGGAACCAGCAGACAAATTGCGCTGGCGAACATTTTCTTGTAGCATTTCCCAATACAAATCCAACCCAATAACGTTCAAATTGGTATCAGACAACAACAATGGGATTCTTCCTGTTCCACTACCTATATCCAGTACCGAACTAAAATCTGTAGTCAGAAGTTTATCAATACACTCATAAAGATTGTCATCGACATCTTCATATTCAATCATGCGATGATATTCAACTGCCATATTACTATAAATATTCTTAAAATGATCCATAATCTTAGTTGTATCTACCTGTTCGATTCACTTTGACAAAACTGTATCTAATCTTTGTTTATATTGAGAAATCCAATCTTCATCTACTCCAGGACTAAAAGACGCCATAACACCATTAAGTAATACTTGTCTAGCTTGCTCCCAGGTAAAACCTACATCATTAACTAAACGCTGTACTTCTCCAGTTGAGTATGCAGCGCGATCGAAAGATCCCGATAACAACAAATTGTCCGAATTTATACAAACTTTTACTCCTGCTTCAAACATATTTCTGATAGGATGAACTGCATAAGATGGCACCTTCCACCCAACATTACTTGTCAAACAACATTCGACAGTAATACCCTCATCTGCAACTAGATTCATGAGTTTAGGATCCTGACACAGAGTAACCCCATGACCTATGCGATCTACGCCTAAATCTACAGCCAGTTTTATATTTTTGATGGTATCTTCCGGCCATTCACCTGCATGCAAAGTCATTGGTACATTCCTGCGCAGCGCCTCTTTTATACCAGATTCATGAATATCTAATGCAAAAGCACCTTCATCACCAGCTATGTCAAACCCTATGACTCCTTGACCAAGCCACGCTGATGCTAATTCCACCATTTCGATTGTGTGTTCTACAGCGTATGACCGCAGCGCGCAAACAATCACACCACCTCTCATATTTAGAGTTTGCTCCGCTTCACGAAATCCAGACACCACAGCATCAACAGCATCATTTGCTGTCAAATTCTCGTTAGTGTGAAGTTCCGGACAAAAACGGATCTCAGCTAGTACCACATTATCAGCAATTAACGTCTCACATAGAGAAAATGTAGCCCCTCTAAGTTCATCAGACGTTTGTAAGAATTGATTACAAAAATCAAAGTTTGACCAATTTGAAGAACTAGACACTTTACTATCAATATGCGCTCGTTTGCTCTTCAAATCATGCAAGTATTGTCTAATATCTGCGGATTCAACAGGCAGTTCTATGCCTCTGTCTGCCGCGCACGCCGCGATAAATCCTGTATCCAATGACCCATCAAGATGTAAATGTAGTTCACTTTTGGGAACACTATAAGCGATTTCCATATCATTTAACCTCACAATTTTATTGTAAGAATCGCAACAATTCATTCACCGAATGTTACACCATACGACTCTAGCATATCAAATATCTCAACACGCTGTGGCACATAAGGGCCAGTACCGACACGAGTTACTGTAATAGCTCCAGCAGCATTAGCTATAGTACCAGATTCAGCGAGACTGTATCTGTTTAAATATCCAAAGATAAACGCACCAGCAAATGCATCTCCAGCACCGGCAGTATCACAGACTGTAACATTAAAACCATCTAACATGATTTCTTCCTCGGAAGACATTATGATACAACCTTCGCTACCACATTTTATGACCACGATCTCAGCTCCTGTACCAAGGATTTCATTAGTAGCCTGTATCTTGTCACTACGTCCTGTCCAACCAATTAGTTCCTCCATAGTAGTCAATACGACAGTACTAGCATTAATTGCCTGCTCAACAATATCCCGATCAATCGAAAACGCAGCAGGACCCAAATCAAAAAATGTCGGTATACCACATTTGTGAGCATATTTGAGAATTTCTAAACTATTCGAACAACTAAAAAGCGAGTGGTTAGCCAATGCATAACTAGTACAAAACACGGCTTCTACCCCAGACAATATAGTGTCTAGATCAGTAGATAGCTCTACAGTTGTACCTTTACCTAACGCGCCAACGAAAACATGTTGTGCACTACTGTCTACTAATTCTATAGATAGAGTAGTAGTAGCATCAGGAACAACCTGTACATAATTGGTCGACACATCTTCATCACACAGTTGCTGTAATACCATTTTTCCCAACCAATCATCACCCACTGCACCTACTGCATGTGTATCCAAACCTAAACGAGCAGCAACTATTAAAGTATTACTAGTTCCTCCCGCAACAAACAAACACTGATTAGATGGCTGATGTTTACCAGGACGCAAGGGTAACTCACCGATGGGAACCACTAAATCCGCACACAAATCGCTGATGGTTAAGAGTTTCATTGACAAATATTTAGCATTGTGGCCAAAAAAGTAAATTCAACATTTCATTACGGACACATTATATGCCAAACAAAATATATCTATTTGATGGTGGTAAAAAACAGTTAAATTTATAATTGTTAACTGTTTTCTATTGCTGGGGACGCGAGTTTCTCTCGATGAATTTTTAAACTGTATCGCCTATATCCAACCATTACTATTCCTAGTAAAATTGGTAGAATCAAAGCAAGAAAAAGATTGGTAGACCCAGTTCCACTGACCACATCTACTGTTCTAGCACTACCGCCTAGAATAGCACCATCATCTCCCTGTAAGTTTACTTCAAGATCTTGAAGAGATCTACGAACAATTATTTGAAATGCTGAAAAATCAGGGGCGCGGTCACGCATACCTTGAGACAACCCTTCCATCGCCTCAAGAATTTCGTAACCTAGTGCTTTGCCTGGATTCTGACGAACCATATAATCTTCAAACTCAATTGGATCCTGTATCATACTTCTTTCTACTACTTGCATATCATATGCTATGCCTTCATCATTTATATGCCGTCCAGGGCGACGTTCTCCAATAAAAGTGACATCAGCAGAATCTCCTGATCTTCTCCACCTAGATGGATCTGAGATTTTAAAGTTTTCTTCTTTTACCCATTTCCAATCAGAGTTCACAAAATTCGGAGCCTGTGGTGCTTCCAAGTGAGTAAAATATTGATCGTTGTATTCGCTTTCAAAAAAAGGATCTAGATATAGTATGTTATTGGATCTAACATATAACATCTCGTCAGGATTATAAGTCTGCTCTGGAGTGGTCCATTTATCTTCAGGAATAACAGTATATCCTACACCAACTCTATCTGACTGAAATACAACCAGCTCCTTTACGCTATCAGCTACTATTTTTCCCGCATCACTACGCATTTGTATATCATATCTGCCAGGAGGCAAATTCAGTGGCACTCCTCTAAAAACTTTAGTACTAGAGTACAGAAAATCAGCAGGTCTCATAGGTTGGGACACAAGCACATCATCTTCTGAAGTGATTTCTCCAGACTGAACACGGTCAGTTAGGTCAGTGCGCCAATTACGTGAGTTCTCATAGTATTCCGACACATCTAATCGGTATGCTTTCAAAGCTTCTTCCCACTCACCATATTTTCTCTGTGCAGCCCCACCCAAATATACCTCTGCTGCTCCTCGTGTAATACCCTCAGGATACTGAATGACATAATCCGTAGGCTCAACCGTTAATACAAGTTCGCCTTTCAGTCTGATCTCCAAAGTTCCCGGTATATCTTCATTCATACTGTCAAAATCAGCCTTGTATTCGTTTGTAACAGCCCAATAATAAATTAGGGTTTTACGCGGGGAAATTATGTTAATTTCATCCGCAAGTAAATATATTGTGTCAACACTTGGAGGATGAAAGACTCCTTGATATAGGGTACCATTATAAGCATTAACACCGTAAACAAACTCCGCCCTCTTTTCTGTCTTGTCAACCAAACCGGGCAAATCCCTTTTATCATCATCATGATTATCAGCAGCAACTATACGAACATCTATGTCCATACTCATCAAGCCAAGCCATGATAATAATATGGCAGCAATGAACTTTCTCACTGACGTACCCCACGAATCTTCAAGCCTATAATACTGCTAAAAACAAATGTAATACAAAACACAAATGATAACCCAACCACTCTCAGAAATGCGCTCATATTACCGCGTAACATTTCACTCACACCATAATTGAGATATGAAAATGGAGACAGCCAAGTTAACACAACCTGAATCCAACCGAGCAGCTGCTGTAACAAGAGCACTGGATTGTAGTAATCTGACTCCGGAGCTATATTTGACAACCAGGCTTGCGACGCCTGAATGAGTAAAGTGCTTGCAATCAAAGTTAAAAACACAAGCGTAGCAGACCGTACATTCCTTGACATTGTTGATACAAATACTCCCACCGATATTAGATAAGCGCCTGTGACTAGCGATAGAAGCATCATCATATAAAAACTTCCTGGAATTTGTACTCCAGCTATATTAGATAGTATAAAAAAACATATTAGGTATAGGATAATAAGCAAACAATATACAGTAAGCTGTGCTGAGTATTTACCAAGAACGTAGGACACATTGTCGACAGGCCCGTAGAATAACAACTCCATTGCTCCACTCTCTCTTTCACGAGCAATAGCCACCACTACCGAAAATGCCAAGTACACACTAGTAAGTATGATGACCCATCTAAAAGGAAAAGAAAACAAATCTGGCATCGGGTACAGACCATTGGACTCTATGTAGTTAAGGTAATTTCTTATAATCACTATACCTATTGCTATGGATATAGTAGTGACTATGTAAAGAACAGGCCCAAAAATAGTGATCCGAAAATCGCGCCTGTGTATTGTTAGAGCTGTCTGTATTTGCTTATACAACTTACTAGTATCGCTCATTGCACTTCACCCTTTGACAACCCTATCACATTGTCATCTGTGAAAGTCATAAAGGTTTCCTCTAGGCTTGCCTTTCTAGTCTCCATACCAATTATTGTAGCTCCAGACGCAGTAATTGCAGAAGACAACTCTGCACGATAATCTGAGGTTGCGTCTAGCCGAATTTCAATGTGCTGACCATCTATATTATGATCAACAATATGTGGAATATCTGAAAGTACCCCAGAAAGAGTCTCTGGCACATTAGCTACTTCAACATTCACTCTTACAGATTGATCGACAGAATAGCGAAGTCCATCTAAATTATCCTCCACTAACAACTTACCTTTATGCATAATAGCAATACGATCAGCAGTTCGTTCAATTTCTGACAAAATGTGTGAAGAAATAAAAATAGTAGTGCCTGACTTCTTCTGTTCCTCAATTAACCCGCGTATCTGTCGTATACCATGTGGATCTAGCCCAGACACAGGCTCATCTAACATTAGCAAATCAGGTTTGTGTAAAAGTGCTCTTACAAAACTAAGCTTTTGACGCATACCTCGCGAATATTCGCTTGGTCGTATATTTGCATATTGTCTAAGTCCAACATTCTCCATGAGTTCATTGATTCTATTTTCTTTAGACTCAATCATGAAAATATCTGCATGGAATGAAAGAAACTCCCAGGCAGTCATCTCATCAAAGAAGTATGGATTCTCACCAACTACACCTGTTGCATTTTTTATAGCAAAATAATTATTTTCAAGCGAGGTACCAAAAAGCGACAATTCGCCTGACGTTGGTTTTACTAAACCTAGTAGCATAGCCATAGTAGTACTTTTGCCAGCACCATTCGGTCCTAAGAAACCATATACCTCGCCCTCTCGGACATTCAAAGTAACCGACTTTACCGCCTCAACTTCAGGATATGTTTTAGTAAGATTGCGAGTACTAATCATAAGTGTAAATTATACTAGGATTTGATCTATAATCAATCTTGATATTGTACAACATTCTTCCTAGCCCATATCAATCTTGACATAGCTTCATCCTCTAGATTATCGGTAAATTTTGGGACGCCAAACTGCTCCAAAGCAAAGCTAGCACTAACTGAAGCGCGTAGTGCCGCCTCAGGCAAATCAATACTATCAGCAACGCCAACCAACATGCCTCCACAATAGGCATTACCTGCTCCGGTGACATCAACTATCTTTTTTGCAACAGCGGGAATCTGCCAAGCACCACCATCACTAGTAGCCAAATATGAACCTCGTGCACCCATACGAATAGCAACAATTTCTGCTCCCCAGCCTATAAATACTGATGCCATTTCAGATGCGTCGTCTAAACCTGTTAGTTCTTGCGCTTGATCAATGTCGGGAGAAAAAACACTAATCCGATTGAGTATCTCTTTATACTCATTGACTTCACATCTCATATGATCAGGTGATGGCTCCCATAGCAAACAGGTTGAAGGATTAGTTTTACGCAATTTAGAAATCAGGCCACTCAATTCATTTAGATCCCGTCCCCAAATGAGATGGAAGCCCTTTGCATGACGATAATCAACAGGCATTTCCTCATAAGTAGGTGTGTTCTCAAGAAATTCATTTGTGTCCGTACGCATAATCTCAGTTCGCGTCCCATCCTGCTCGAACAACTGCCAAGCTCTAGCAGTTTGATATTTGTCTCTTTTCACAATAGCCCTCAAATCTACACCACCTAGTGCAGTAAGACTATCTTTATATACAGATTGAGAAATATCTTTACCTACTGAAGCCACAAAGCCCAAACATTCGGACCAGACACGCATACCAATCAATGCATGAGTACCAGAACCACCAAGTACGCTCATATGTGTTGAACCATCATAAAGGACGATATCATCAATGATGATGTTAGAGAAGGTTACATATTCTGGTCCCATAGTCAATTATCTAACCTCAGGTATTGGTTCATTTCTAACGCTCATAGCACTATTTACAATATAACATCCAATTATGCCTACACCCAGACATAATGACCATAAGATTCTGGTGCTTCCAGAGCTCATTAGTAACCCAGCTAAGAAAAGTCCTATAGAAGGACCTAGACCATGCAAACTAGATACGTAAAGCGCCTGGCCTGAAGCTCGCCAAGTCTTGGGCAAAATGCTATCTATATATATGACTCCAACACAAAGCAGCGAACCAATTGCTACTCCATGTAATGCTTGTATCGGTAAGGCTATGTTAGGGTCAGTTATTAGCATATTACACAACCAGCGTATGGGCAATGCAATAACACCAACAACCATTGTTATTCGCAAACCCCACTTACGTATAAATGTCTCTGCGTAACTCATTATCGGTATTTCAGGTAAAGCCGAAAAAGCTACAGTTGCGCCTATCATCCAGGCTGAAGCATTCAACTCATTCAAATAAACCACTAAATATTGATTGGTAATACCCAATGTAAGTCCGATACAAATTATCCCCAACAAAAATAGTCGTAATTCACGGTTATCTGCAATCAAGCGTAAGCCATCTTTCCACTGAACTTCAGTAGATATGTGACGATCAGGTAATTTAAAAGAAATTCCACCTATTACAAACATAGTTCCAGCATAGATGTAAATTGTTAATGTAAGATTATCTTCAAACAATAATCCGCCAGCAAAAATTGTAGCAACGATAAATCCTATTGAGCCCCACAAACGAAATTTGCCATATTCATCTTGCTTGCCGCGCTGCTCCAAATGATCTAACGCCAAAGCTGCTACATTTGGATGAATCGGAGCACGCAGCATGGACATTAACACAACAACCCAAACCAAATGTTCGAATCTATCAGTAACTGTAAAAGCAAGTACAAGTACAGATGTGGACCAGCAACCAATAGTAACTAAAAGCCGTGTCACATTTAATTTGTCACTGATCATACCCCACACAGGTTGTACTATAAAACCCGCAAACGGAGTGAGTGCTAGCAGGGTTCCTACTTGAGCACTAGTAAGATCCTTCCTCATAAAATACATAGCTATATAGGGCATGAATATACCAACACCCACAAACTCCACAGCATAAAATAGCTTAAACCAAAATCGAATCATAATTTTATTAAATCAGTAAACTTTTCGTGGATATGATAACTATCTATTAGTTAACTTCCAATTATTTGTAAATGAACCTTCCTATTGCGAGGGCCATCAAACTCCCAGAACAATATACCCTGCGAAGAACCGAGCGCGAGTTTGCCTGAGCTTATAGGAATACTAACGCTATTACCTATAATACTAGCCTTAATGTGACCAGCAGCGTCAGATGGAGTATCAAAGATATGTTTGAAATCCACTCGTGTAGGTACGATCCGGTCAATTTCTTCTATAAGATCAGTCAAAGTTGGTGGATCCATTTGTGAATTTAAAGTAACACCACCGGTTGTATGGGGACAATAAACAACACATACACCCTCGTCGGTACCGGAAGAGGCAACAGACGCTCGAATATCTTCAGTCAAATTGACTAAATCTTGGCGTTGTTGCGTATCTATATTAATCGTTATCATCTAACCTCCCTATTATTAATACTAGTCAATCAAAT
>PVBE010789418.1_pt1 | contig 89712 bp, 84 predicted proteins | sample 1631181 | NCBI WGS metagenome assembly PVBE01 (sample SAMN08397723, study PRJNA350692) | Marine metagenome, whole genome shotgun sequencing project. | isolation source: water | place: Pacific Ocean | collected 2012-04 | reverse complement strand
GAGATGGCAATGATCTGAAAACCTCTGTCCTTGAATTTATCATAAGCACGCTGCATGGCCGGCATCTCGCGGATGCAGGGAGGACACCAGGTGGCCCAGAAATTCATAAGGATAATATTGCCTTTATCTTGGCTCAACGACCGATTCTGCCCGTCAAGTGTCTTAAGAAAAAAATTCGCCGCTTCGGTCCGGCCGGCAAGGGGGAGAAAACTCATCTTCCTGAATAAATCTATTTCACTAGTGCTTGTTTGAGGAGAAGGACCCCACACCGCATGCGAGAAAACATCTTCAAAAGGGCTTACCGCCAAAACCGTTCCCGTCACCAGGAAAAGAAGAAGCGCCGACAGAACAATCAATCGGTGTCCCCGAGGGCGCCTATCGCGTGGAGACAGACCCTCGACCCTTGAAGCCAAAACCACTTTGGGATCAAAACGCATCGACATGTCTCATAAAAAAAAGATGCCGCTCCCAGCCAAAGGGCGCGGTCGAGGCCCTAGCTTTCGAACTCATCCAGTTCTCGCTGCAGGCGGCTCATCAAGGCATCATCTTGTCCTCCGTTCGAAGTGGGTTCTTTGAAGGCGGCCGATTCCTCATTTTTCCCCTGAGGGATTGCCGTCCAGGCTCGGACCAACACAAAAAACACGCCCAATCCGGCCAAAATCCCCGCGAATGGCAAACCCCAGGCTGTTAGATAGAATCCCTCCGCGGGCGGAGCGGGCAAAACATTTTCCGCGCCGTATACCTCGACGAAGTATTGAAAAATTTTTTCTTTCGACTCCCCCGCCCGTGCCTTTCGGCGCACCAACTCACGCAACTGCGCACCTTCGGCGCTGGGGCAGGCCTGTAGAATTTTGCCAGGACAAACAGGGCTCATCAGCGTGTTGACGACTTCCAAATAAACACTATCGGGATCCTCGGCGGCCCTTCCATTCGTGACAGCCGCTACCGACCAAAATACTGCGGCCGCCAGCACGACGGCGAGACCCACGGACCGCCTCCTTGGAGAAAAATCTTTATTTCTCATCGGCCTGACTCTCTGGTGATTGAATCCCAGGCGCGGAGAACCCTTTTACGGAGGAGTTAGCCGAAAATTCGGCTTTAAGGCGAGCCGTTCTGGAGTAAAGGGCCCACCAGTAAAATCCCATCGCACCCAAAACGATTAGATAGGCGGCAGCCACATAGCCCATTTAGCCCTCCCGCTCGGCGCGGACAGCCTCGAGGCGCTCATGGAGAACTTCCAGCGCCGTCCGCCGTCTCACAAAGTAGATGAACACAAGAGTAAACGCCAACAATGAAGCCCACAGAGCAATGTGCATCGGGGCGGGAAGCTCCCCCATCCCTCCCGACCGCATGATCACCGGACCGGGGTGAAGCGTCCGCCACCATTTTACCGACATATGCACAATCGGCACGTCGATGAAACCGATGATACCGAGGACGGCCGAGAAACGCGCCCGTTGCTCTTGGTCGGTCATGTAGGAGCGAAGCATAAGGTATGCCACATAGATCAACCATAAAATCAGGGATGTCGTCAGCCGCGCATCCCAGGTCCACCACACGCCCCATACCGGGTGCGCCCAGATCGGACCTGTGATAAGGACCAAAGTGCAGAACACCATGCCGACCTCGGCGCAGGAATAGGCCCGGATGTCGTCGGCCGCGTTTCGCCAAATGAGATAGCGAACAGAGAATATGAACACCAGGAAAAACGCGAGGAAGGCAATCCAGGCGGAAGGGACGTGGACATAAAATATCCGTTGCGCCACTCCCTGCCGCGCCGTCGTAGCAATGAAAATATCCGCGTAAACGGCGAATGTCAGGGTAGCCACCCCCGCGAGCGCGAGCCAGCGGTTAACATTCTCCTCTCGAGTCCATACGATCATGGCGATAACAAAAAAGGACGCCAGGAAGATCAATTCATAAAGGCCCAAACGCTCATCCTCCAAAAGATCAAGATGGGGAAAATGGCCAAAATCAGAAACTCTCCGAATTTAAAATTTTCCTCGCCAATCAACCACCGGACATGGCTGCGATCATTCCTCCAAAATATACTCGAACGTCACCGCCGAGGCCGCAATAAAAATCAGATCGTACGCGCCGAGCATCTTTATCCAGTCGCCCGTATCCGCCCAGCCCGCACCGCCTAAGGCGGCAACTGTTGCTTTAACGGCGGCGATCAGCACCGGAACCAACAAGGGAAACAAAACGACGGGAAGCAAGACGTCGCGGATACGCGTCCTAGCGGTCATCGCCGCAAACAGCGTTCCAACAGCCGAAATCCCGATAGTCGCCGCAAAAGCAACAAGGGCCAGAACTCCCAGATTCTCCCACACCTTCGCCCGGTAAAATACAGCGAGAGCCATGAACCCGACCACCTCCATGACGGCAATCAAAATGAAGATGGAAATCATTTTCCCGAAAAAAAGGGCAGAGGGATCTGCCGGAGTCAGCCGCATCGCCGAAAATCCATTACTCTCTCGTTCTATCCCCATCGAACGGGACATACCAATCACGGAGGAAAATAAAAAGGCGACCCATAAAATCCCCGCCTGTATGGGCGCCTCCCCCCCACCTAATCCAGGACCGAAAGCAAAGCTGAACAAGGTCAACACGAGCAGCGCGAAAACAAGCATAACCAAGAGGCTTTCCCGCGTCCTAAGCTCCACGCGGAGATCTTTTTCAATGACCGCCCAAATAACGGAGAAGAAAAATTTCATTCACCCTCCCTCCCCCAGTGCCGCCGAGACCATCTCGACGGATGTCTCGCAGGAAGGCGCCCGAAGCACCACCTCCCCTTTGGAGAGGACCACAACATTATCAGACAAGCTAAGCGCACGCGGAATATCGTGTTCGGTCAGCAAAAAACTCCGGGGAGCGCCGTCTTCGAACCTTCCTTCACCCGAAAAATCCCGGAGGATAGATTCCAATCCGGCGGCGGCCACCTGGTCGAGCCCCGCAAACGGCTCGTCCAACAGGAAAAACTCCGGTTCATGGAGCATGGCCCGGGCCAAAGCCGCCCGCTGGCGAAGACCCTGGCTCAGCGTGTTGATTGGCTCGTTCAGGCGTTCACTAATACCCAGGACCTCGGCAAACCGCTCGCACCGCCCTGCCACCACCTCCTCTGGAAGACAAAAGAGCCTGGCGAAAAATTCGAGATTCTCTCTCAGTGTAAGGGAGGGGTACATTAGGGGATCGTGCCCGAGGAGTCCGATTCTCGCCCGATCCCTGGTGGATACTGGGTTTCCAGAGATGAGAACTTCCCCCTTGTTGGGCCGGAGCAGCCCGGAAAGAATCCGGAGAAGGGTCGTCTTTCCGGATCCATTTGCCCCGAGAAGCGCAACCCGGCTACCCCGCTCAAGGGAAAAATTCACCTCTCGGAGAGCCCACCGCCACCCAAACCGGCGTGAGACGCCAACCGCTTCCAGGTTTGCGAGCATCTAGCGGGAAATCTCCCTGAGACGCTCGAAACGGGAAACCCGGACGGACTCAAACTCGCTGTCGGAGATTTCCCCCTGCGCCCGGCGGTCGTCGAGGGCCGCGATGGCGCGGACAAGCTCGTCCCGCTTCGCCTGAAGGGTCAACTCCTGCTTCCTCCTTCCGCGAATCCAGAAGGCCAGCCCAGTGCCGAGGATAAAAACACCTCCCCCGGCAGCGAAAAAATAATAAATTCCGCCCCCCGAATCCGGCGCCTTGAGGGCAAAACGGACCACATCTCCCGATCGGGAGGCGGTGGTATAGGACTCGTACTCACCATCCTGGAACTTAACCGGTTTGCCAACGATAAAACCCTCGGCCTCCACCTGCACCCGGTCTTTTTCGGGGAGAAGGGCGAAGCTCGGAGTGCCATAAACGATGGGGCGCTCGACGAAGATACCCCCGAACTCATCCGCTAGACGATAGAACAGGCCGACTAGCTTCATCCCGGGCGGGATCGGCTCGGTCGATAAAATCTCCTCGCCCGCCCATTGGACATTCTTCGGATCGAGGCCCTGCACCGGAGCGGTCAGCTCCGCTCTCGGATTGCGAATGTTGTTGCTCTTCGGGAGTGCGAATCGCAGCGTCGGCGCGCCTCCCTTCGAAACGATGGTTTTTTTCCCCCGATTCTCGAACATGAAGATTTCACGAACCTCAAAAAATCCCTTGGCCAGGCGGGCAAACAGGAGGTTCCGAGAGAGGGTGAGCCGGGAGGTGTCCGTCGTTGTCCCGCCCGTAGGTGCCAGCGAGCCGGGGGCCTTTTCCGGGGACGCGGTAGTTGATGGGGAGCCGGGGGCTTTTCGGGGCTGCGCGGCCGTTGATGGGGATGTCTTGTCCGCCGGGGCGGAGAAGGCGAAAATTTCGATCCCGAACGACGCAAAAAGGAATACCGACACAAATACAATGGCTTGTCTAATATTCCAACTATTCACTTTAATTTACTCCCGCAACCTGTGAAAAATCACGACCCTTTCCGGCCTGCACCCCGCGAACGTTCCAACGATTCACTTTAACTTGCTCCCGCAACCGGGGCAAAATTTATGGCTTTTCTCGGCCCGTGCCCCGCACTCCGGGCAAAACTCCGCCTTTTCATCCACTTCGGCGGATTCTTCTACGGCGGAGCCCGGCCCATCGGGCTGAATCCCACCCTCCACCTTCTCATCCACACCGGCGGAGCCCTGCCCGGCGGAGCCCTTCGGCGGCAGGACCTTCCTGTGGCGCAGGATTTCAGCCTCGAGCCTCTCGTCGATGCGTTCCTCCTCGCTCGGGGCCGAGCCCGCCCTGGCGATGAAAGGCGTCAATTTCGGGTCCAGGGCGGCGTCCACCGCCTCGCCCTCGCCGAGATAGGCGGGGACCATTCCCTCCTTCACCCCGCAGGCCTCAAGGCGCCTCAGGGCGTTCAGCGCCCCCGACCGCGCCCGGCCAATCATCTCCCCATAATCCTCCTCCGAGAGCTTACCCATCTCCCGGTCCATGTCGATCTCCCGGATGTTGCGGTAGGCCTGCTCCCGCTCGATCAGCAGCCGCGCGATCTCCACTCCCGCCGCGTCGGCGGCGTCGGCCTCGCCGCTTCCTCCGGTCCCCGCCACGGCCGGACGGCCGAGGGGCCAGAGCGCATACGCAAACGCGGCCAAAATTATCGCCGCAACGCCGATCAGGCCCAGAGTCTCCATCCCCTAGGCTCCTGCCGCGGTGGGCTTCGCCCGCCGCCGCCGGCCCCACCGCTCCGGCAAAAAGCACACGATCGTCCCGAGGGTGAAAACGTAGCCCCCGGCCCATATCCAGTTAATAAGGGGGTTAATCATGAACTTAAAGGTCGCCGAGCCATCCTCGTCCACATCGGCGAACACCGCGTAAATGTCCTCGGTAAAACCATAGCGGATTCCCGCCTCCGTCGTCGGCTGGGGCGGGGTGAAATAGAGACGCTTTTCGGCCTCGATCTCCCCCAGCCGGGCGCCCTTCTTGAAGACCGCGAGGCGGGCGAACGCCGATTGGTACTGAGGCGATCGCTCCTGGCGAACTCCCTCGTACTTGAACCGCGTCCCCTCCATCTCAAAACTCTGGCCCAGCGAGAGACGGACCTCGCCCACCTGCTGATAGGCCGACGAGGCGGCCACCCCGATGAAAATCAGGGCCATCGCAAAGTGGACGATGTAGCCCCCGAAGCGCCGTTTGTTGCGCATCGTCAGCTCCCAGGCGGCCGCGAAAATCCCGTCGCCCTGGTGGCGCCGCCGCGCCGAGATCCCCCGGTAGTATTCGAGGAAAATCGTCGCGATCATGAAGATGCAAAGCGAGAAGGCGAGGACCGCATAAACGTGCCTCACCCCGAGAGTCACCAGCGCCGCCAGCGAGGCCAGGGCGACGATGACGGGATAGGTGAAATTCTTCCGGAGCATCTTCGTCGAGGCCCGCCTCCAGGCGAGGAGCGGCGAGACGCCCGCCAGGAGTATCAGCAACAGCCCGATGGGCACATTCACCTGATTGAAAAACGGGGGGCCTACCGTTACCTTCACCCCCTTCACCGCCTCGCTGAGCACCGGGAACATCGTCCCCCAGAAAACAGAGAAAGTCATGCCGACGAGGACAACATTGTTCAAAAGAAAACTCGCCTCGCGCGAGAAAAAACTCTCCATCTCGTGTTCGCTCTTGAGCATGGGGAGCCGCCAGATCACCAGACCGAAACCGAAGATCAGGGTAATGACGATGTAGGCCAGGAACACCCAGCCGAAGCTGCTGCTCGCGAAGGCGTGAACGCTCGAGATGATGCCGCTGCGGGTGATGAACGTGCCAAACAGGGTGAGCGCATAGGTGATGATGATCAGCGAGACGTTCCAGACCTTCAGCATCCCCCGCTTTTCCTGAATCATCACCGAATGAAGAAAAGCCGTCCCCATGAGCCAGGGCATCAGGCTGGCATTCTCCACCGGGTCCCACGCCCAGTAGCCTCCCCAGCCGAGCTCGCGGTAGGCCCAGGCGCCGCCGAGCAGAATCCCCATCCCGTTAAAAAACCAGGCCGTGAGCGTCCAGCGTCGGGTGGTGGATATCCAGGCGGAATCGAGCTTTCCGGACACGAGGGCCCCGACGCAAAACGCAAAGGGAACCGCGAAACCCACATACCCCAAAAAAAGATTCGGCGGGTGAATCACCATCCCCCAGTCCTGAAGCAGCGGATTGAGCCCCTGCCCGTTCAGGGGCGGGTTCGGCAGGGTATCGAAGGGGGGAGTCACGAAATTCAGGATTGTCATGAAGAAGGCGGCCGTCACCATGAGCGTCGCCGTAACGTAGGGCATCAACTCGATGTTCCGGTGGCGGTTTTGCCGCAGGACGATGAACGCGAATATGCAAAGCAGAAGCAGCCAGAAGAGAAGGCTACCCTTCTGCCCTCCCCATAGGCCGCTGAACCGGTAGAAGGCATTCAGATTGTTGTCCACGATACTGGTGACGTATTCGACTCGGTAGTCCCGGACGAGCAGCAAGACGACGAGGCTGGCGCTCGCCGCCGATACCAGCGCGAATACGGCGGTGGCGGCGTTGCGACCGGCGGAGATGAGTTCCGGCCGTTTTTTCAGGCCGCCCCAAACCGAGGCGGCGGCGCTGAACAAAGCAAGGACATAGGCGGCCCAGAGACCGTAGTGTCCGAGTTCAATCAGGAACATCGAGTAGCTCCCTGGGCAATTTGTATGCCGGAAATAATAACCGCGCCGGGCAACCGGTGCGGTGGAGGGCTAGTTTTTCGATTCGGTCTTTTTCGCCGCAATATCAATGAGCTTCAAATGATCGGCAGCGTCCGGGACTTCCTCTCCCGCCTTCTTCATCTCCGTGAATTTCGAAGGGCAGGCCACCATCAGGTTTTTCGCCACGAGAACCCCTTGGGCGTTGATTTTTCCCTCGGCGATGACGGGAAACCCGTTTTCAAGGAGGTCGGGCGGAACCCCGGTGTAATTCACAGGAAGAACCGCATTTTTCCCCTGAAGGCTGAACGAAAGGAGCATGGCCTCCGAATTCCGCGAGAGGGAGTGGGGAACGAGCTTTCCCTCCACCCGGATTCCCTGCCCCGAAAGGCTTTGGCCCTTATCCGCGATTTCATCGACCGTCAGGAAGTAGGAAAGGTTTTCGCTCTGGAAACTTGTGAAAAACAAAAAGAGAAACGCGCTGAGAAGGACAGCCCCAGCGATAAGGAATTTTATCCGATTTACGTTCATTCATGCCCCCGGTGCAGGACTCCGATTAAAAGCGGCAGTAACCTCTCCTTAAAGAATACGTTTCAAAACCTTATCTTTCAACAGGAAACCGGAAAAATCGGGAAAATATTCCTCTTCTCCGGACGGAATCCGGAAATCGGCGACCTGCAAAAAAACGACCCCCGGCTCGCCGGCGCATCGGCAAGCCGGGGGTCGAATTCCACGCTTTCGGCGATCGGGATTACTTGACCTCCCGCTCCTCGATCCAGGGCATCATCGCCCGGAGACGGGCGCCGACGACCTCGATGGGATGCTCCTTTTCCTTGCGGACCACGGTGTTGAACGTGGGCCGGCCCACCATGTTCTCGTTAATCCACTCGCCGGCGAAATCGCCCGATTGAATTTCCTGGAGAATTCCCTTCATGCGCTCGCGGGTTCCCTCGTCGATCACCCTCTTCCCGCGCGTGATGTCGCCGTACTCGGCGGTGTCCGAGACCGAGTAGCGCATCATCGTGATGCCGCCCTGGTAGATGAGATCGGTGATGAGTTTCACCTCGTGGAGGCACTCGAAATAGGCCAGCGCCGGCTGATAGCCCGCCTCGACCAGCGTTTCGAACGCCACCCGGATGAGCTCGGAGATTCCGCCGCAAAGGACGGCCTGCTCCCCGAAAAGGTCGGTCTCGGTCTCCTCCTCGATGGTGGTTTCGATGATGCCGGCCCGCGCGCAGCCCACCGCCTTGCCGTAGGCGAGCGCGTAGTCCCGCGCCTTGCCGGTGGCGTCCTGGAACACCGCCACCAGGCCGGGAACGCCGCGGCCGTCCTCGTACTGAAACCGCATGGTGTGGCCCGGGCTCTTGGGCGCGATCATCACCACGTCGATATTGTCGGCCGGGATAATCTGACCATAGTTCAGGTTGAAACCGTGCGCGACGACGAAGGCGTCGCCGTCCTTCATGTTGGGCTCGATGTCGTTTTTCCAGATGCCTGACTGGAGATGGTCCTGGGTCAGCATGACGACCATGTCGCCCGCCTTCGCCGCCTCGGCGGTCTCCATCACCTCGAGGCCGTCGTCCTCGGCCTGTTTCCACCGGGCGGAGGTTTTGCGGAGGCCGACCACCACCTTGGCCCCGCTGTCCTGGCAGTTGAGGGCGTGCGCCCGGCCCTGGCTGCCGTAGCCGATGACTGCGATGGTCCTGTCCTGAAGCAAGTTCAGGTCGGCATCGGCGTCGTAGTAGATTTTCAGATCTTTCAGAAGTTCATCGGAATTGGTCATGACTTTCGCCCCTTCGGCTGTTCGAAAAAGAAATCCACAGCGCGCGCCGATAAGGGCGAGCGCATCGCCATATCGCAGGATAGGCCCTGAAAAATGACGGTTTAATCTAGGGACCGTAGACGAGGGTGTCAAGGCGGAACGAGGGCCTTGATGCTTCCGCCCGTTACCCCTTATGGTGGCTCTTGACCTGAGGTTTCACCGGTTTCCGCCCCCACGGCCCTACCCTATCGGTCAGGAGCGAATATGTCCCGTTCTTCGAGTATTCTCCGGATCTCCCGGACACTCGCCGCCCCCGCTTTCCTGATCTGCGCCCTCTTCGCGGCGGCCCTGCTCGCCCCGCCTCCCACAGCTGCCGCCGATCGGGTGACCATCGTGCTCAACTGGCTCCCGGGAGGGGCCCATGTGCCCATCTATTATGCGCGGGACGCCGGCTTTTATAAGAAAGCGGGAATAGAGGTCGAAATCCGGAGTTCGCGGGGCAGCCGGGAGGCACTGAGCGCTCTGGGCGCGGGCAAGGCCCAGTTCGCCATCACCGAGGCGGCCGAGCTCTTCTCCAGGCGGGCCGACGGCCTCAAGCCGGTGGGGGTGATGGCCTATTTCAACAAAAGCCCGAACGCCGTGTTGGCGCTCAATGGCTCGGGGATCCGCCGCATCGCCGATCTGGCCGGAAAGCGGATCGCCGCCCCGCGATCTTCATTGCCGCGGATACTGTTTCCCCGGCTGGCGGGCGAGGGAAAAATCAACCTGAAGGAAGTGCACTGGGTCAGCCTGGCGCCCGCCGAGCTGATGCCGGCGCTGATCGCGGGAAAGGTCGATGCCGTCGCCTCCTCCACGATGGTCGCTCATCAGTACCGCGTCGCCGCCTCGAAAAAAGGGGGAGCGCTCTCCGTCCTCCCCCTCGCCGACGCCGGCGTGAACATCTACTCGCTCGTCCTCGCGGCGCCGAAGGCCTTCATCACCAAGAAACCCGGGCTGGCGAAATCCTTCGTCCGGGCTACGGCCGAGGGAGTGGCCGCCGCCCTTGAACGCCCGGGCGCGGCCCTTAAAATCTTCCTCAAGGCGAATCCGGCCGCCATCCGGCCCCGGGCCCGCGCCGAGTGGCGGGTGGCGCACTCGCTCATTTATCCGCTCGAGGCGCGGCGCTCGCCCCTCGGGCGATTTGAGCGGAGCCGCATCGAGGAGATGAGGAAAATCCTCACCCGGATCAGGAATCTCAGGACCGTTTTATCGTCCATCGACGTCTACTCGAACGAACTCGTGCCCGCGCTCAGGCCGCGTCCCGGAGCCCTCTAGGGGCGCTCCCTCCGGGAGGGGGGCATAAAAAGGCCGAAGGCTATTAGCCCCCGACCTTTTTAGCACTGGTTCGTTTCGTTTACCGGCCCGGCATGGGGCCGTCCCTCTCATCCCGGGGTATCTCTCGCCCTACCGCGCAGGCCTCATTAAATCGTCGAGGTGATGACGGGCCTTCCGATCCCCTGGAAAGCCTCGCCCACCTCGTCGGCCGCCCGCGAGGCCGCCTCGAAGGCCTCCTGCGCCAGCTCCCGGCTTTTCTCGGCGAAATGGCGGGCCGACCCGGCCACCCGCTCCTTGGCGCCGGCGGCGAATGCGCTCGCCTGCGTGGAGAACTCCGCCGCCTGGGCGGCGGCGTACTTGGCCTGCTCGACGGCGGCCATGCCCAAGTCCTTGGCCCGCTCGAGGAGTTCCTTCGCCGCCTGGTCGGCGGCCTCGATGGCGCCCTGCTGTTTATGCGTGATCGCCTCGGCGGCGTGCTGGAGCGCCCGGGCGGCGGCCTCCTTGGCATCGGCCGCGGCCTTGAGGGCCGCCTCGTATGCCTCGGCCGCCGAGGGCATTTGGGGCACCTCGACCGGAATCGTCGGGTCGGTCTGGGTCCGAAGGACGCCGGTCGCCGGCGCCCCCATCGCTCGTCCCGCCGGCGCCGTCCGCCGCTCGTCGGCGGCGCGGAGGGCCTCCTCGTCCACCATGATGTCGATCCGCCTGGCGACGACGCGCCGGCTCGGCTCGTTGATGCTCCAGGCGAGCCCGGCCGCCCCCATCAGGCGGATGAGATAATAGGTGATGTCCACCTCGAACCAGCGCTGGCCGTGGGCCGCCGAGCGCTGATCGGCGTGGTGGTTGTTGTGCCAGCCCTCGCCGAAGACGATGAGCGCCACCCACCAGCTGTTCGTGCTCTCCTCGTCGGTCCTGTAGTTGCGGTAGCCCCACAGGTGGGTCGCCGAGTTGACGAACCAGGTCGCGTGCCAGAGGGCGACCTGGCGCACAAACACCCCCCAGACGAGCCAGGAGGCGCCGAGCCCGCCCCAGAGCTCGCCCGCGAAATAGACCAAGGCGGCGAAGGCCACCCATATCCAGAAAAAATGGCGGTCGAAAAAGCGCTGGACCGGGTCCCGGTCCAGATCCTTGGCGAAGCGGCAGTACTCCCCGTAGGCGTGGCACCCGGGCATCGTCACGAAGAGCCAGCCAATGTGGGCCCACAGGAAGGTGACGAGCGGTGAGTGCGGGTCCGGCTCGTCGTCGGCCTCCTTGTGGTGGATCCGGTGCTGGGCCACCCACTGCATCGGCCCGCTTTGAAGGGCCAGCACTCCGCAAAACGTCAGGAAATATTCCATCCACTTAAAAGTCTGAAAGCTCCTGTGGGTCAGCAGCCGGTGAAAGCACATCGTGATGCCGAGCATCCCGGCCACGAAATAGATAACGACGCCCAACACCAGCCCCGAGCGGCTGTAGTAGGCCGGGTCGAGGGCAGACAGCGCGGCGAGATGAATCCCCCCGATGACAAGGACGGTCAACCACATCACCTTTCGCTCGCTCTTCCGGTGTACGGCGAGACGTTTATTTCCAGGATCGGGCACCAATCCATACCTCCCTTTGCAATGAATTCAGACCGGGATGCGTGGATATCACACCGCGCGGCGCCGCGGCGTCCGCTGCACGAGGCGCCCGGTGCTCGGATGCTCTCCGGGCGGGTCCCTGCCCCAACAAAACGATCACTCCCGATACCCGCCCATGTTTGGCGAGGTAAATCCAAAAATCAAGCCGAAACCATCTGAAATATAAATTTTTCCTGACTTTTCAGGGGCCTTAGCTCCGGCCCCCACTTCGGCCTTAGCTTCGACCTTCATTCCGAGGCCCCACTTCGGCCTCCAGTAGCCTCCCATTTTCCGGGCCGATGTCATACGTTGGCAACATACGTATTCATCACCACTTTTCATCAGGAGCCCGCGATGCCCGAAATCGAGGCCAACGGAATCAAACTTTTCTATGAAACCTCCGGCAAGGGGACGCCCGTCGTCTTTGTCCACGAGTTCGCGGGCGACCACCGGAGCTGGGAGGACCAGGTCCGCTTCTTCGGCCGGCGCTACAAGACCGTCGTCTATAACGCCCGGGGGTTTCCACCCTCCGAGGTTCCAGAGGAGGTCTCGGGCTACAGCCAGGATCTCGCCACCGGCGATCTCGCCGGGCTCATCCACGCCCTCGACCTCGCCCCGGCCCACGTCGTCGGCCTCTCGATGGGGGGCTTCGCCTCGCTCCACCTCGGGCTGCGCCACCCCGAGCTGGCCCGCTCGTGCGTCGTGGCCGGCTGCGGCTACGGCTCGGTGATGAGCGAGCGCGAGCGTTTTCAGCGGGAGACCCGGGAGGTCGCCCGCCGCTTCCTCGACGAGGGCTTCGAGAAATTCGCCGAAACCTACACCACCGGGCCCACCCGCGTTCAACTCGAACGCAAGGACCCGGCCGCCTTCGCCCGCTTCCAGCGCCACTTCGTCGAGCGCTCCGCCCTCGGCTCGGCCAACACCATGCGCGGCCTCCAGAGCGCCCGCCCCTCGGTCTACGAGCTCGAGGAGGCCATGAAAAAATCTCGCGTCCCCACCCTCATCCTCACCGGCGACGAGGATGAGCCCTGCCTCGAGCCGGGCCTGTTCATGAAGCGCACCATCCCCACCTCAGCGCTCGTCACCTTCCCCAACGCCGGCCACCTCATCAACCTCGAGGAGCCCGCCATGTTCAACCGCACCGTCCTCGACTTCATCACCGAGGTGGACGCCGAACGCTGGCCCACCCGCGACCCGCGCTCGATCAGCGCCTCATCATTGATGCAGGAGGACAAGTAGGGGAATCTTCGGTGGCAGACACGGCCCGACGCCGCCGGGAAGAGGCTGGACGGGAGATGGATCGAACAGCCCCCCCCACCGTTCACGGCCGTGTAAGGGGATTTCCCTTACCTTACTCTCCCGATTGTTTCATCTCCTTCTCGGGATCGGCGACGGTGAAGGCGAAGATAAGCGCCACGACAACCAACAACATCGCGATGATGTCGAGAGAGTGTGCATAGCTCATCCGGGCGATGAGGAATCCCGCGACGATGGGCCCCGCCGATTCGCCGATATCCCAGATCGTGCCAAAGACGCCCATGGCCGCCCCCATGCGGCCCGCCTTGACGAGATCCGCCACAAGGGCCGTGGTGACGGGGTGACCGAAGCCACACCGAGCCCAAGAAGGGCAGAAGAAATAATCAGAAATTGAAAACTATCTCCGCGGAAGGTGACGGGAAGGGAGCCGGCGCACAGAAGAAGGCCGATGATGATCACGGGCTTGCGCCCGACCCGGTCCGAGGACCATCCCGCGAGCGGCTTCGCCGCCATGGCAGTCGCGGGCTGCGCCCCGAGGACAATTCCGATCTGGGCGTCGTTGAGCGAGGCCGCCTTGGCGTAAATCGGAATAAACCCGAGGAAAGTGCCGTATCCCACGTACATGACGGCTTCGAGGCCCGAGGCGATGACCACCGGCGGGCTGGACAGGACCTCCATGATTCCGTCGCGAAACTTTTTCCAGCGGGTATCCGCGACGGATGCGCTCCGCTCTTCGGCAGCGGGAGGCTCGGGCAGAAACACGAGGGCCAGCAAAGTAATGACCCCCAAAACCCCCACCAGGAGGTAGGTGGCGCTGTAGCTCGCCGTGTAGAACAAAACCGTCCCGCCTGCGAGCGGGCCCACCGTAGAGCCGACATCGTTCGCGGATGCGTACCAGCCCAGTTTGACCCCTCTCCCCTCTTCGGCGAGATCCGCGATATAGGCCGCCGCCACCGGAGAAAAGTTAGCGGTGGCGAAGCCATGCAGGAAACGCAGCAGGAGAAGAGAAATCGGACCGGTTACAAATGGATACATGAAGGGCGGAAACGCGAAGAAAAAGCACCCCAGCAGCATCATCCGTTTTTTCCCGATTACATCGGAGAGCGCTCCGGCGGGAAGTTTGACGAAAATGCCGTGATCGTTGAAGCTGCGACAATGACTCCCAGAAGTTCCGGCGATGCCCCCAGGTCCTGTGCGAATCGGGGAAGGATGGGGCTTCTGGCCATCTGATAGCCCAGACGGGACAGCATCGAAGCAATAACGACCGCCATGAACGCGTTCATCGGCTATCTCCCCCGATTATTGCCTTCACGAAAAAGCGCCGCGCTCATTCTTCGGGCTCGTGGTTCGGCATATGCGCCCACCGGGCGCTCTCCGGCGGCGGGCGAGAGGAAGGATTTACCGGTTGAATTATAAACCGTAGTCGGTCTGAATGAAGGAAAAATCAAGGACCCGAATGGACCCTCATTTAAGAATTGCCTTAATGGCCTCTTTCATCTCACCTTCCACTTTCTTCATTTTCTCGGGCGCCATATAGGGGTCGATCGATCCGTACAACATGAAAGAACTCGCCGCCCGCATGCTCGTCCTCAGGTCCGCCTGCAGGAGAAAAGTGGAAGAAAACGCGGTCACCAAGCAGACGGCGAACCAGGCCGCGTACATTTTGATTTCCCTTGCCTTGTTCTGCAGAAGAATACGCTCCATTCCACTTTCCCTCCCGCGACCCCTCCGACCCCCGCCGCGCGACCGCCTTCTCCGGTCTCCGCCGGAGCGGGGCCTTTCCTCTCTCCCGTGGCTTGCCCTCATCGTCCGGATGATACTGACGGCCACGAAGGTCATGAATATTCCGTACACATTCACGGAGATATCCTTCCAGAGATATCCATGAACGAGGGTCATCCCGTTGACCGAAAAGCTGATCAAAAGGCCGATGAAACCAATAAAGAGGTAAGCCATTTCCATACTCCAATTTACCACGGTGCCGAGGAGTTCAAGGAGCAGGCGGGTGCGGTGGCGACAAAAAATTCTTACAGAAATTTGAAATGCAGGATCTAATGAAGGAAAGATACAGCACATGGAGTTATTAGTAAAGTATTATTGCTGTTATTATTTATTGTATACATAAATTTTATTCTCTTAATACTGCACTCCGAATTCCAGGGGCCTTTAGAAATCAAAGTTAATCTAACAGTATGCGGTAAATAAAATAAAAAGAGGCCGGAATCTCCGTAACCACATGATATGATCCGCCGAAATTGCCCAGGCGAGAGAACCTCAGATGCTCGGAGATGGTGGCAGCCAAAAAGAGGCCCTGCGGGCGGGGCGGGCGAGAGAGGCACGGGCGGACACGGACCCTGCGAGCGGCGACACCCTGCCCGGAGGGCCGGCTATTATTTCGCCATCTTCCGTCCGTGCGCCCGGTGATAGGGGTCGGGGACGTAAGCCAGCTCTTTTTTCGAGAGCGCGGCGGCGGCGTTTTGGGGCCAGTAGGGGTCCCGGAGCATCTCGCGCGCGAGGAGAACCATGTCGGCCTGACCGTTCCGGATGATCTGATCGGCCTGGTAGGCCTCGGTAATCATCCCCACCGCCGCGGTGGGAACCCCGGCCTCCCGGCGGACGGCCTCGGCGAAGGGCACCTGATAACCCGCCCCGACGGGAATCTTGGCCAGCGGGGTTCCGCCGCCTCCGCTGCAGTCGATGAGGTCCACTCCTTCATCCCGGAGGATTTTCGAGAGTTCGACCGTCTCCTCGAGGGTCCAGCCCCCCTCGGCCCAGTCGGTCGAGGAGACGCGGACGGACATGGGCTTATCCTCGGGCCACTCGGCCCGGACGGTGCGCACGGTGTCCACCGTGAAGCGGACGCGGTTCTCGAAGCTGCCGCCGTAGTTGTCGGTCCGCTGGTTCGATATCGGCGAGTGGAAGCTGTGCATCAGGTAGCCGTGGGCGGCGTGGACCTCGAGCCAGTCGAAGCCCGCCGCGATCGCGCGCCGGGCGGTCGCCCGGAATGCCTCCTGGATCTCAGCGATGTCGTCCGGCGTGAGCTCCCGGGGGACCGGCGCCTTGTCGTGAAAAGGAACCGGACTGGGCCCCACGATCTCCCATCCCCCCCCCTCGGCCAATAGGTAGTCGCCGCCCACCCAGGGCTGGTCGGAGCTGGCCTTGCGGCCCGCGTGGCCGAGCTGGAGGGCCGGTACCGCGCCCTGATCGCGCATGAAGCGGACAATGCGCGCCAGCGGCTCGACCTGATCGTCCGTCCAGAGGCCCAGGCACCCGGGCGTGATGCGCCCCTCGGGCACAACCCCGGTTGCCTCGACCATGACGAGCCCCGCGCCGCCCGCCGCCCGCGCCCCGAGATGAACGAGGTGCCAGTCACTGGCCATGCCGTCCTCGGCGACGTATTGGCACATGGGCGACACCCCGATCCGGTTGCGGAGGGTCACACCCCGAAGCGTGAGCTCATCGAATAAATGCGGCATTTTTCTGTCCTCTTGGATGATGGAGAAATGATTTTCAGCAAAAAGGCCCGGAGCGGAATTCGCCCCGGGCCGGGGGAAGAATAAACTTACGGCGTGCCGCGGCGGCCGCCGCCGTCCATGTAGATGGAGCTTCCGAACGAATAGGAATTCGCCTCAGACGCCAGAAACGTCACCATCCGGCCCACTTCCTCGGGCTCGCCTATCCGGCCCGCCGGAATCTTTGAGCCCCGCTCTTTCAAGACCTCCTCGACGTCCTTGCCCTGCTTGTCGGCCTGGCCCTGGGCCAGATCGCGCGCACGCTGGGTGTTCGTCGCGCCGGGGCAGATAGTGTTGACGATGATGCCGTCGCCCGCCACCGCGTCCGAAAGGCCCCGCGAGATATTCAGCACTGTGATGTTGGCGAGGCTGGTGGGGATGTTGGCCCGAGTCGGGTTCGCCCCAGCGCCGCCGGCGATGTTGATGATCCGGCCCCAGCTGTTTTTCTGCATGTGGGGAATGACGAGCTTTGAGAGCCGGATATAGCCGTAGGTTTTCAGGCTAAGCGCATCGGTGAACAGATCAACATCGATATCGAGAATGTCGCCACCCTTGGCCGCCCCGGCGCAATTGACGAGGATGTCCACACCGCCGAATTTCCCGGCGGCCGCGTCCACCACCTTTTTGCACTCATCGAGCGTGGTCAGATCGGCGGAGACCGACATGCCCTCCCCGCCCGCGGCGTTGATGTCGGCGACCGCCTTTTCGAGGAGCCCCTCATCGCGCGCCGTCACGCAGACCCGCGCGCCCTCACCCGCCAACTCAATCGCACACTCGCGGCCGATGCCCCGGCTGGCGCCGGTGACGATGGCTCGCTTTCCCTTCAATCCCACATCCATTTCATGCTCCTTTCAAAATACGAATGACGAAAATCGTCAAATAATGCGAACGCAACGGCTCCGGAAGCAACAGCCCGCTTCCTCCCGCTTCCTCCCGTTTCCCCCCTTTTTTAGGTGACCCCCTATATAACGCCATTTCGGCTTCCCGCCAAGGCGAGACCGGGCTCCTCAAATATGGTATTCCTTCAGGCTCCACCTGCCGGAAAGGGAGAGTTTCATGGCGGATATCACTGTCGGCGCCGATGCGCTCCACGACTTTTTGACCCGCGCCTACGAGGGCCTCGGGCTTCCCCGGGAGGACGCGATCCGCTGCGCCGCCCAGATGGTGGACGCCGAACTCCGGGGGGTGGCCTCTCACGGCTGCGTGCGATTCCCGGTCTTCGCCGACCGCCTCCGGCGGGGGACCGCCAACCCAAGGCCGAGCGTCCGGACGATCACCGACCATCCGGCCTACTCCCTCCTGGACGGAGACTTGGGGATGAGCGCCGTCGTGGGGAGCCGGGCGATGGAGGTGGCCATGAGGAAGGCCGCCGCCGCCGGCATCGGGGCCTGCGCGCTCAGGCGCTCTTCGCACACCGGCCACGTCGGCTACCTCGCCGCCCTCGCCCTCCAAAAGGAAATGATCGGAATCGTCATCAGCGGAGCGGCAGGAAACCTCGCCCCCTGGGGCGGAGCCGACCGCCTGATCGGGAACAACCCCGTCGCCTTCGCCGTCCCCTCGAACCAGGAGTTTCCAATAATTTTCGACATGGCGACCTCGAAGGTGGCACGGGGCTATGTCCTCCTCGCCGCGCGGGCGGGCGAGCCGATCCCCGAGGGCTGGGCGCTCGACCCGGAGGGCAACCCGACCACCGACGCCGCGCTCGGCTCGAAGGGGACGATGCTCCCGCTGGGCGGCTACAAGGGCTACGGCCTGGCCCTGATGTTCAGTTTCCTGACGGCGGCGCTCTCGGGAAACGGATTCGACGCCGAGCAGCCCGACTGGCTCGACGCCGATCACACCTTCGCCCTCCCCCTGCTCGCCATCGCCATCGACCCTGGCCGCTGCCTCGGCGGCGACTACCAGGCGGCGGTGGACGACGCCGTGTGCCAGGTGAAGGCCTCGCGTCTCGCGCCAGGCTTCGATGAGATACGGATTCCCGGCGAGGGCGCCCACCGCCGGTACGCCGCCGCGCTTGAGAGCGGCGTCGCCATCAAGGAAGCCGTCTTCGGCGATCTGAATCGTATCGCCGCCGAGGTGGACGCGACGCCCCTTGCCGCCTCGTGATCGTTTCTCACGGCCGGCCGAGCCCCGGCGCGCCGCCTGGTGAAACATCGAAAGCATCCCATTCCTTGAAACCGCCGCCTTCGTTGCTGTAATGTAGGGGCGGCTTCAAAATCCATTCATCCCGATGAGCCCGGCCAATCACTCGCGGCCCAGGCGAATTTCATCACTTTCACCGGAGGTTTGCTGTGGCTAAAGTCGCCATGATGATCGACAAGACGGACCACGTCGCCACCTGCATCGCCCCGCTCAGGCGCGGGGAGACGGTCGAGCTCATGCTCAGCGGCCGGAAGCGGAAGAAAATCAAGGCCAAACAGAGCATCCCCTTTGCCCACAAGATCTGCGTCAAGGCGATGAAGAAGGGCGATCAGTGCCTCAAGTACGGCCTCTCGATCGGCTCGGCCACCAAGGAGATCAAGGTAGGCGACTACATTCACGTACACAACATCGAAAGCAACCGGGGCCGCGGCGACCTCGAGAATAACTAAGGAGAGCGTTTCCATGGCCAGAAGAAAAAAACCGGTTCCCCGGCCCATAAAAACCTGGTTCGGGTTCCCGCGCGAGAACGGCGACGTCGGCGCGCGCAACTACCTCCTCGTCCTGAGCGGCACGCTTTACGCCAATCCCACCTGCGAGCGCGTCGCCCGCACCCTCCGGCACAGCGTCTCCATCACCCACCCGCTGGGCCGGTGCCAGATCGCACCCGACCTCAAGCGCACCTTCGACACCCTCGTCGCCCACGGCCAGAACGCCAACGCCGGGGCCGTCCTCGTCATCGACCACCACCGCGAGGAGGGCTGCACCGCCGAGGAGATCGCCCACGAGATCGCCAAGTCGGGCAAGCGCGTCGAGGCGCTCAACATCCGTCTCGGCGGCGGGGCCATTGAAGTCACCGCCCAGGCCACCCGCATCGGCGTGGAGATGATCAGGGAACTCACCAACGAGCGCCGGCAGGAGGTGCCCGTCTCGAAACTCCTCCTCGGACTCAACTGCGGCACCTCGGACACGACCTCGGGCATCTCGCACAATAAAGCAACCGGCTGGGTCACCGATCAGGTCATCAAGCTCGGCGGCCGGGCCCTTCTCGCCGAGACGACCGAGATGATGGGCGGCGAGGATGTCCTCGCGGACAAGTGCGTGCGCCCGGCGCTGGGCAAGAGGATATGGGCGATGGTCAACAAGATGGAGGCAGATATCCTCGCCTGCGGGGTCGATCTGCGCGGGAGCCAGCCCACCGGCGACAACATGGAGGGCGGCCTGACCACCATCGAGGAGAAATCCCTCGGCGCGATCCAGAAGGCGGGCACGGCCCCCATCGTGGACGTGATTCCCTACTCCGTCCGAGCGAAAAGGACCCCCGGTCTCCACGTCATGGACACCCCCGGCCACGGCGGCGAGTCCATCACCGGCATCGCCGGCGGCGGGGCGCAGGTCCTGATCTTCTCGACGGGCGGCGGCCACACCATCAACCACCCGCTGATGAGCACGCTGCGCATCACGGGCAACCCGGTTTCGGCCGAGCTTCAGCGCGACACCCTCGATGTCGATGTCTCCGACATCTTCACCGGAACGCCCATCGAGGTGGCCGGCCGGCGCGTCTACAACGAGGTGATCGACATCGCCAGCGGCAAGATGACCAAGGCCGAAATCCTCCACGAGGACAACGCCTTCGCCATCACCCGCACCGGGCCCAGCGTCTAGCGGGCGGCGGGCGCGGCGGGCGCGGCGGAATGCCGCTCATCACCTACGCCGAGGCGGTGGCCCGCATCGCCGGGGAGGAGCGCGGCGCGGGATGGCTCGCCCACTGCGAGCGCGAGGGAATCTTTCAGCTCCCGACCGCCGAGTGGGCCGACGCCATCGCCGGCACCATCGCCCCCATCGGAGCGGAGCGGCCCCTCGAGGTGGGCGCGGGCTCGGGCGTATTCGGCCGGGCGCTGATCGAGCGCGGCGTTTCAATCCGTCTCACCGATCCGGCGGGGGCGGGGGATGTCGAGCCCTTGGGCGTGGCGGAGGCGCTTGAGCGACACAGGCCCGACCTGATTCTTTCCTGCTGGCTTCCCATCGACCTGGGCGCGGAGAAAATCATCTTCGCGCACCCGGGGGTGCGCTGGTATCTGGCGGTCGTTCAGACGGGACCGAGATTCACGGGGAGCGAGGCGCTCTGGGCCGATCACGGCTGGCGCTCCAGGCGAATCGAGGCGGCCGACCGCTGGTCCGTCTCCCGGAGCGATTTTCTCTCCGGGGTGGACCGGGGCGAGCACGTCCACCACGGCGCGGCGTTTCTATTCGAGCGAACTAATTACCATAATTAAAATAATATCAAATATATATACGCTATAGTCTAGAAAGGACATCGCATGAGCCAGCTCGTCATGGCGGATGAACTCAGACGCTTCGTCACGGAAGTATTCCTCGACACGGGCATGCCCGAGGCGGACGCGGCCTGGACCGCCGAAACCCTCGTTCAGGCCGAATTGCGCGGCACCTCGAGCCACGGCGTTATCCGCATCCCCGACTACGCGAATCGGCTCAAGACCGGGGCCAACAACCCTGTCCCCGGCATCAAGATCGTCAAGGACGCGGGGGCGCTCGCCCTCATGGACGGCGACAACGGCATGGGCCAGGTCGTCTCCAAGCGCGGGATGGAGGAATGCCTCGACCGCGCCGGGAAGCACAACGTGGGCGTCGTCATCATGCAGCGAAGCAACCACTTCGGCGCGGCCGGCATCTTCGCCGCCCTCGCGCTGGACCGAGGCATGGTCGGCCTCGTCACGACGAACACCGTGAGGGTGATCGCCCCCTTCGGCGGCAAGGAAAAACAAATCGGGAACAATCCGGTCTCCATCGCCGTGCCCGGCGACCCGCCCATCGTGCTCGACATGGCGCTCAGCACCGTGGCGCGCGGATATGTCCTCCAGGCGCTCAAGGCGGGAAAACCCATCCCCGAGGGCTGGGGGGTGGACAGCGAAGGCGAACCCACCACCGACCCCGACGAAGTCATCCAAACGGGCTCGCTCACCGCGGTTGGCGGATACAAGGGCGTCGGCCTATCGGTCGCCATCGATGCCATCCTGGGCTCGGTGACGGGCGGCGCGCACAGCCACAACGTCGTCGGCATCATGAACCCGGTGGAACCGGGCAACGTCACCCACGTTTTCGCCGCCCTCCGCATCGAGGCCCTGCTTCCCCTGGCCGAATTCAGTGCCGCCGTGAACGCGCTTGGCGCCTTCCTCCGGGCCTCGCCGAAGGCGGCCGGGGTCGAGCGCATCTGGATGCCGGGCGAGATCGAGCATGAGAGCGAAAAGGAGCGAATCGAAGGCGGCATCCCTCTCCTCCCCGAGCGCTATGCCGAACTCGCCGAGCTGGCCGAAAAAATCGGCATCCCCGAGTTGGAAACCCGTTCATGAGCGCATCCTCCGAGACGCCGCCCCCAACGCCATCCGAGACACTGGCCGCCATCGCCGCGCAGTTCGCCCGGGGGGCGGGCGAAATCCTGCTCGGCCTCTTCGGAAAACGCGTCGAGGTGGACTACAAGAACAAGGCGAAGACCGACCCCGTCAGCGAGGCCGACACGGCGAGCCAAGAATTTCTGACGAAAGCCATCGCCGCGAAATTTCCCTGCCACGGCGTCTTCGGCGAGGAAAAACCCAAGGACAAGGACGAGGCCCGGCGCGAGGGCGAGCGCGAGGTGCCCGATTATCTGTGGGTGCTCGACCCCCTGGACGGGACGAAAAATTTCCTGAACGGCCTGCCGATCTGGGGGTGTTCGGTCGGGGTGCTTTTGAGGGGGCGGCCCGTCGCGGGCGCGGTCTTCACCCCGGAACCGGGACCGGACGGCGGCGGGACGATTTACCGCGCCTCGGAGGGCGGCGGCGCCTTCCGCGACGGCCATCCCATCCGGGTCGCCGGCGACGAGCAGCCCACCGGCAAGCTCATCGCCAGCCTGCCCGGCTCCCACTGGACCCAGTTCCGCCCGACGGGGCCGCTTAAATCGGGCCTCGGGGAAGTGCGGGCTCCCGGCTCGATGGCCTACGAGCTCGCCCTCGTCGCCCGGGGAGGGCTCCACTACGCGCTGTTCGGGGCGCCGAGCATCTGGGACGTCGCGGCCGGGGTCCTCATCGTCCGGGAGGCGGGAGGGACGCCCCTCGTCCGCCGCGACGGAACCGACCGGTGGGAGACGCTCGAGAGTTTTTTCCCGCCCGAGAGACTGCCCAAAAACATCGACGCCGCCCGGAGGTGGCGGCGCTCTCTGCTCGCGGGGAATCCGGCGCTGTGCAAATTCATCTCGGCCAACATCCGGAAAGTGAACCGCCCCCGGCTCTGGGCTGACAAACGCTGGACCGGGAATCGCCCGAGGGGGTGAGGGGCGCGGCGGAAAATTCTCGTCTCCTCACCTCCCCGGCCCTCACTACCCTAGCGCCTTCACCCCCCCGGTGGAGGAACGGGGACGGGCTTGAAGCTATCGACGGGCGCCTTTTCCCCGGAAGTCTGGATCTCGGGGGGCTCTTTTTTCTCGTCCCGCGGCTGGCTCCGGTAGGAGTTCCATTCCTTGAGCCTGAGCTCGAAGAGGGGCGGCGGGCGATCTTGTTCCCCCTCCGGCGATCTCCCCCGGATAGAGAAAACAAACGGCCGCCTCACCCCCGGCGCGAGCCAGTTGACCCGGTGGGTGGTCGTGCAGCAGCGCCTTCCCTTTTCGACCAGGACGGCCTCGAGAACCAGATCGTAGGCAAAATCCGTATCGATGTTCAGAAGGGTCCCGCGTACCCGAAGGATGGCCTTGCACGCCCGGCAGCGGCGCGGGCGGTGGACCTCGATCTCGGCGTTCTTGATCTTCACCCACCGGGCCGCGCTCCGGCTCCGCTCCTTCCGCATCAAGGAAAGCGAGGCAAGGATTCGCCCCTTGTGGGGGGTGCCGGGATAGCTCTCGAGAAAGCGCTCGAGGGCGGAGGCGCTCCCCGATCGCTCCGCCGAGCGGAGCACCTCCTCCTCGATTTGTCCGGCGACGATCCTCGCCTCGGGAGTCCCCTTGTAGCGCCGGAGAAATTCCCGGGCGTCGTCGATGTTTTTCTGGGTCATCACGCGATTGAAGCTGGCCTGGCGGAGCGCTTCCCTGGCCTCTGTCAGATACGGCGTTTCGGGGTTGTCGTGGATATAGCGCGAGAGGGTCAATTCGTTTCCGCTCGCCATCGCCCGGTCAAGCAACAACCGCTCGAGGCGCTGGGTCGCCGAGGCGGTCCACTCGCTTTTCGCCTTCCGGTGGCGCGCGATGAAGGCGCGGTAGGCGGCGATGGTGTCCTTCCCCTTCGCCAGCTTGTACTCCGCCCGCTGAAGCCTCTCCTGCGCCGAGGAGGCGAAGCGGCCCCTCGGATATTTTTCGAGAAACGCCTGGAGCTTTTCCGCCTCCATCCGGGAGATGGCGTCGTAGTAGGAGAGCCGCTCGGACAGGAGGCGGGCGCGGCGGGCATGTTTTCCGGTCGGGCGCCGATCGAGGTAGGCGTTGTAGGCGGGAGCGGTGTGCAGCTCGACCGCCCTTTGAAAATCGCTGTCGTCCGCGAGGACATCCGCCGGAGAGCCCGCCGGAGCGGACTTGGGGGCCGCCGTCCTCTGCGCCCCCCCCGCCACGCCGCGGAGAGCGCCAAGCCGCCGGCCCAGTCCACAGGCGCTCAAAACGAGCGGCAAAAGAAAAAGGCAAACCGCCGCCCGTCGCGAAACACTCCGGCCACCGCCGCGCATTCGAAATCTCCTTTTTAACGGTTATCCCGGCCGGACCCGGCGCGCCAGGACGCCCTGCCCGCCTAAACGGGCGGCCAGGGGTAGTTCCGGTACTCCTCGGGGAGGGGCAGCCGGGGCTGGTCCAAAAACGCCCGCACCCTCCTGCGAAACATATCAAACTCTTCACTGTCGATCAGGGAGCCCACCTCGCGGGCCAGCGGGCTAGCGCCGCCGTCGAGCAGCCGGTCGAGGCTCTTGAGATCGTCGATCAGCTTGCCGGGCAGCTCCCGGCCCGCGAAATCCCAGATGACGGTCCTCAGCTTGGGCTCGGCGTGAAACGTCAGGCCATGGTCGATGCCCCAGACGCGGCCGTCGTCTCCCTTGAGGCAGTGCCCCCCCTTCCGATCGGTGTTGTTCACGATGAGATCGAACACCGCCAGCAGGAAAAGCTCGGGGCGACCCTCTTCGAGGAGGGAGAAATAGTTGGCCTTCTGGTCGTGGGCGACGAAAAGATGCATCGACCCCTCGCCGTGGGGGCCGTCGCGGATGACGGTGGGCGGAACCAGGTGCCAGCCGAGGGCCTCGCTGACCAGAAACGAGCACCGCTCGCGGCGGTGAAGGGTGCCGTAGGGAAAATCCCAGAGCGGGCGCTCGCCGCCGGCGGGCTTGTAGATTCCGAGAAAGCCGGTCTCCCCGCTCCGGAGCTGAACCACGAAGGTATAGTTCGAACCGTGGGGGACAAGTTCGCCCCCCTCGATTTCGGCGCGGGAAAGCATCTCCTCGATCCGCGCCGGCGTGAGGCGCAGTCTCTCCTCCCCGCTTTCGCCCCGAGGATTTTCGCCCGGAGAGCTTTCGACGTCTCCCCCCCCGGGGCAGCATCCCGGATCGGGGCCGGGTCTGAAAACCATCTCAGCGGCCACATCGCCTGCCGCGGCCACGCCGCCTGCCGGGGCCGAAAGCGGCTCGGGGATTAATGCTTAAAGTGGCCATTCGAATTGGGATTGACCTTTCCGGCGGCGACAAGAGCCTGCCGGGAAACAGAATCCGTTCCCCTTCCCGATGCGCAGAGTTCGAGGCTCCGGTCCACGAAACCCACCGAGGCGCTCACCTTGAGGGTGATCTGAAGCTTGGCCCGTGGCGGATTTTCCTCCTCGCCGGCCATACTCTCCATTCCTTCCTCCCCCTCGGGGAAGGTGGGGTCCTCCTCCTCCTCGAGCGCATCGTGGAAGAAAAGCGTGACATGCTCCGTGCCGGGGCCGAAGGCCAAGCCCAGGCGGCCCACCTTGAACTCGACCGCCTCGCGCGAGGATCCCTTGAGCATTCCTTCATCTTCCACGAAGGGAACGCCCGCCCCCTCGGCCCCCTCGCCCGCTTTCCAGGGCTCGCTCTCGAGGAGTTTCTTGATCGCCACCGAGAGGCCGTAAAGCTGTTCCTTCTCGATCCAGAGCGTGGCGGCCGCGGGCGGCGACCCGTCGATCAGGAGGCGGAACACCCGCTTCCCCGGAACGCCCAGAGACTCGGGCTCGACCCCGTTCACCAAACCGAAATTATGCCGCGCCATTTCCATCGTTTCGCGTGTCCTTTGGCTAAAACAAAAAATAAACCGGCAAAATGGCGGCCCGCGGGTTCTTTTCTCCCGGTCCGAGCCGCCCTATAATCCCCCCACCGGGAAGCGCGCCGCCCGCTCCAACGAACCGGATACCACAGGCCATTCAAATGACCCAGTCCGAAAACACGCCAGGCGAGAGAGATAGGACCGGCCTGATGGAGTACTGCATCCTGGCCCTGATGATCGTCGTCGTGACCGTCACCGCCTGGACCCTCGTCGACAACGGCCTTCTCGACACCCTGACCAGCCTATTGAAATAGCGCCGCCGCCTTCAATTCGGAACAAATCTTCCAGGCGCTTCATCTCCTCCCAGGCGCTTCATCTCCTCTGGAAGCTCACCGGGGCTGGGCCGCCGGGTGGGCCCGTCGGGCGGGATCATACCGGCGAAAATCCTCGTTTCGGACGGCAATCGGAAAATTTCGACACCTCCGCATACCACGCCTCGGCGGCGAACAAAAGGTCCGCCCCGCCTTGTCAAAGAACATCCGCCGGGCGATATTCTCTCGACACCCCGATGCGGGCCGCCGGTGGGGCCGGCGGATTCGCCGCGCGCCTCCTTAGGCTCGCGGACGCGGGCATATTCTTCCACCATCCGGCTCTTATAAAGCGAGGACTCAAATGGGAAATACCAAATTCGATTTTTCAGGGCAGGTGGCCGTCGTCACCGGCGCCGCCGTGGGCATCGGCCGGGGCGCGGCCGTGGCCTTCACCGAGGCCGGAGCGCGGGCCTACCTTCTCGACATCGACGATGAGAAAACCGAAAAGGCCGCCGAGGCGATCCGCGCCGCGGGCGGCGAGGCCACATTCCTTCACTGCGACATCACCGACTCGAAATCCGTCCAGGAGACATTCGACCGCATCGTCTCCGAGGCCGGGCGCTTCGACATATTGCTGAATAACGCCGGCGGCTTCACCTCACAACTCACCGTCGCCGAGACCACCGAGGAGGAATGGGACGCGGTCATCGACCGGAACCTCAAGGGCCTCTTCCTCTGTTCGCGGGCCGCCATCCCCACCCTCATGAAGCAAAAAAGCGGCCGGATCATCAACATGGGCTCCGCCGCCGGCCAGGTTTCGATAACCCGCTCCTCGCCCCCCTACTCGGCGGCCAAGGCGGGCGTCCACGCGATAACCCGGGTGATGGCGAACGAACTCGGAGAGCACAACATCACCGTCAACGCCATCGCCCCCGGCACCACGGCGACCGACCGCGTCATCGCCCTCCGCAGCCCCGAGCAGAGAAAACAGATCGGGGCCATGTCGCCCCTCGGGCGAATCGGCGAAGTCGAAGACATGGTGGGCTGGATTCTCTTCCTCGCCTCGCCGGAGGCGGGCTACTACACGGGCCAGACAGTTTCGGTGAACGGCGGCCGCCACGCGGTCTGATTTTTCCCCGGACTTCCTTATCTCGGATATCCCAATGGGAAATCCGGGATTTGATCACTCCGGAGGGCGCGCGTTATGAGCGACTATCTCGAATTCGACCCGGGCGCCATCGAGCGGCGCGAGGTCTATCGCCTGCTGACCGGCTCCGTCGTCCCCCGGCCCATCGGCTGGGCCTCGACCCGGAGCGCGGCGGGCGTCGACAACCTGGCTCCCTTCAGCTTTTTCACGGTGGTGTGCGTCGCGCCGCCGATGATCACCCTCACGATCGCCCACAACCCGGACGGAAGCAAGAAACACACCCTCCGGAACGCCGAGGAGACCGGCGAGTTCTGCGTCAACGTGGTCGATGTCGCCAACTGGAAGGAGATGGTTGACTCGGCGAACGGCCTACCCGAGGAGGAGAGCGAGTTCGACGCCACCGGGCTGACCGCCATCCCCGGCGTCGGGACGGGCGCTCCCCGCGTGAAGGAGGCGCCCATTCATCTCGAGTGCAAGGTGGACCGGGTGCTCGAGCTGGGCCCCAACAAACATCCCCTGCTCTTCGGCGAGGTGGTCCGCTTCCACGTCCGGCCGGCCGTCATGGAGGGGAAGTACATCCGGATGGAAAAACTCGACCCCCTGGGCCGCCTGAACGGTATGTTCTACTCAACGACCGGGGAGATCCTAGAGCGCTCCTTTGACGACGGCCAGCCGAGGTAGGCTCCGCAGGAGCCTCTCCGGCACCGGAGCCTTGTCGCAGCCGCGCCACGAATGGCGACCCCTACAACCCGCCCCGCTGGCGAATCCTGAAAAAAAACCAGCCGCTCGGCCTCGCCGGTTTTTTTCCTCAATACTTCCCTGACCTCGCCCTCCCGCTCCGCGTCGATCGAGAGCGAGACCTGCTATCCGACCTCGAAGCCGGCCTCCTCGACCGCCTTCTCGAAATCCTTGACGCCGGCCGCGGCCTCGTCAAAGACCACCTCGGCGGTCTCCGCCGCGAGGTCCACCCTGGCCGAGTTGACGCCCGCGACCCCGCCCAGCGCGCCCTCAACGGCCGCCTGGCAGTGCTCGCAGGACATGCCCTTCACCTGAATCGTCATATTTCCCATCCTCGAATCCTCCGAAACTCATTAACAATCACCGCTCCGGCCTCCACCGCCGGAGCAAAAGGGTGTTGCTCACCACAAACACCGAACTGAACGCCATCGCCGCGCCCGCCACCACCGGGCTCAGAACGCCCAGCGCCGCGAGGGGGATTCCCAAAACATTGTAGAAAAAAGCCCAGAAAAGATTTTGGCGGATCTTCCGGAGCGTCGCCCGCGACAATCGGACCGCGTCGGTGACGCCCATCAAATCCCCGCGCATCAGGGTGACGTCCGAGGCCTCCATCGCCACGTCCGTTCCCGTACCGACGGCGAAGCCAACGTCGGCCTCCGCAAGCGCGGGCGCGTCGTTGATTCCGTCGCCCACCATCCCGACCACTTTCCCCTGCCCGCGAAGCGCCTTCACCTTGGCCGCTTTCTCCTCGGGAAGAACCTCGGCTATGACGCCCGTTATCCCCGCCTGGGCGGCGATGGCTCCGGCCGTGCGGCGATTGTCCCCGGTCATCATGTAGACCTCGATCCCCATATCGAGAAAGGATTTCACGACCCCGGGCGAGGTGTCCTTGAGCGTATCCGCCACCGCCACGGCCCCTAAAATCTTTTTTTCGTCGGCGAGGAACATCACCGTCTTTCCGGCCTCCTCCATCGCCGCCACCTCGGGCGCGTGCTCGCCCGGCGAGAAGCCGCGCCCGTCCATGAGTTTCTCGTTGCCCAGCCAGAGCGTCCGGCCTTCGATCTTCACCTCGAGGCCCTGGCCCGGCACGGCCTGAAAATCCACAGCCGGAAGCAGCTCAACGCCCTCCCGCTTCCCCCGCGCCAGAATCGCCTCGCCGAGGGGGTGCTCGGAGCCCTGCTCGGCGCTCGCCGCGAGCTGGAGCAGACCGGGCGCATCGACCCCGCCGAACGAAACGATGTCGGTCACCTCGGGCTTGCCGTTCGTGAGGGTCCCTGTCTTGTCGAGAATGATGGCATCGAGCTTGTGGGCGGTCTCGAGCGATTCGCCCCCTTTGATGAGGATGCCCGCCTCGGCGCCCTTGCCTGTCCCGACCATGATGGCGGTCGGGGTGGCTAGCCCCAGCGCGCAGGGGCAGGCGATCACCAGCACGGCGACCGCGTTCACCAGGGCGGGCGCGAATCCGGCATAGGCGTACCAAAGCGCGAAGATCGCCGCCGCGACGGCGAGGACGGCGGGGACGAATATTCCCGAAATTTGATCGGCGAGGCGCTGAATCGGGGCCTTTGAGCCCTGGGCTTCCTCGACCAGGCGGATGATCTGGGCCAGGACCGTGTCCTTGCCCACCTTCGTCGCCCGGAAGCGGACGGCGCCGTTTCCGTTGATCGTCGCTCCGGTCACCATGCCGCCCGGCCCCTTTTCCACCGGAATGCTCTCGCCGGTGATCATCGACTCGTCCACCGAGGTTTGGCCCTCTTCGATCTCGCCGTCCACCGGGAACTTCTCCCCCGGCCGGACCTGGACCAGATCGCCCTCGACCACCTGCTCGACGGGAATCTCGCGCTCCTCGCCTTCGCGCAGAACACGGGCGGTCTTCGACTGGAGACCCATGAGCTTGCGGATGGCGTCCGAGGTGCGCCCCATCGCCCGGCTCTCGAGCACCTTGCCCAGGAGGATCAGGGTGATGAGGACCGCCGGGGCCTCGTAGTAGACGAACATGGCGTCAAGGCCCAGCGCTGTCACCGTGAGGCTGTGGAAATATGCGGCCGAGGTGCCCAGCGCCACGAGGACATCCATGTTCGCTCCGCCTCCGCGCAGCGAGTGATAGGCCCTGCTGTAAAACCGCCAGCCCGCGATGAACTGCACCGGCGTCGCGAGGGCGAACTGCCACCAACGGGTAAGCTCCCAGGGCTCCCCGCCCGGGAGGTGTCCCCTCATCTGATAGAGCAGGGGCGCCGAGAGAAGCGCCGAGGCGGCGAGGATCCAGAGCTCTCGCCGGGCCGTCTTTTCGCGGGCGGCGCGCTCCGCCTCCTCTTCCCCCGCCGAGATCTCGTGGGCGGTGTAGCCCGTTTTCTCCACCCGCGCGATCAGTTCCTCGGGCGAAGCCACCCCCGCCCGGTAGCGGACGAGCGCCCGCCCGGTAGCCAGGTTAACGGTGGCCGACACCACCCCCTCTAGCACATTGAGCCGCTTTTCGACCCACGCCGAGCAGGCGGCGCAGGTCATCCCGCCGACGGCGAGCTCGGCGGATTTTTCGGGCACCGTAAAACCCGTCTGGACGATGCGCTCGGCGATGCCCGAGGGGGTCACGGCCTCCGGGTCGTAGAGGACGCTGGCCCGCTCGGTGGCGAGGTTGACGCTGGCCTCGGAGACGCCCTCGAGGGCGCCGAGGCGCCGCTCCACCCGCGCCGAGCAGGAGGCGCAGGTCATCCCCCCCACCGGAATTTCGGTCTTGACGAGGTTTTTTTCGGCCACCTCTACCATTTCATATCCACAATTAAAACAATTATATAAATAGCGTTACTCAATGTTTTTTGTCGCCCTTATCCGCCCAGGGGAGATTTTCCACCGCCCGGCGGCAATCCAGCTCGAGAGCGCCCTGGTCAAGGGTGCTCCGGGCGATGATGTGGGCCCCCTGTATCTGGCCGAAAAACGAACGGGCGATCTCCCCGCTCTCCGCTTTGGCGTCGAGCGCCCCCTCGGCCTGGGCCTCGCGGACCATCCCCGCGATTCCCTCGATCACCCCCTCCCAGACTTCCTTGAGCCGGAGGCGGAAGTCCTCGTCAAGCCCGCTGAGCTCGAGCGAGAGCTTGCCGATCGGGCATCCGCAGCAGGGAGACTCCGCCCGGGGCATATGGGAGTAAAGAGCCGCCAGCCGCTCGAGTTTTCCGCGCCCGCTGGACCCGCCAGCTAGGCGGGACCCACCTCGCCGGCGGGTCACCTCCTTGAGAACGGGCTCGATGAAATTTCGGTGAATGAGTTGCTCGTAGTGGTCGATGACGGCGAGGCCGAGGTTTTTTTTCGTTCGAAAGAAATAATAGAGGCTCCCCCTGTTCACCTCCACCTTCCGGGCCACTGTGTCGAGTGAGGTCCCCTGATAGCCCCGGAGATAGAACAGATCGGCCGCGGCGGCGACAATCTGATCACGCGTGCCGGGCGCCTCTTTTTTCTCAGCCTTCACAGCCGCCTTCACTTCCACCTTTAGTGGCACGGAAACATCCTCCCGGGAAGAAGGTAGGCTCATTTAGTTAGTTAGTCAACTAAGTGTTTCGACGATAAATATTTACGAAATTTATCTCTTTGTTAACAATCAGATAGACCAGGTAAGCAATAAATTTTCTAGGGTAAATCCTCACACAGAGCGCCCAGGTGGGCCCCCACGGAGGAGGCCAGCGCATCGAGATTATACCCCCCCTCGAGTAGGCTGACGATGCGGCCCTCGCACACCTCGGCGGCCACTCCCATTGACACCCGGGTCATCCGGGCGAAGGACCCGCTCGTCAACCGGAGCCCGCCCAGCGGGTCGCCCCGGTGGGCGTCAAAGCCGGCCGAGATGATGAGAAACTCGGGGGCAAAGCCCCGGAGAGCGGCGGCCGCCTCCTCCTCGAAGCGCGCGAGGTAGGCGTACTCGGGCGTTCCCGGAGAAAACGTCAGGTTCAGCGTCGCCCCCAGACCTTCGCCCTCGCCCCGCTCGTCCTCTAGCCCGCTTCCCGGATAAAGGGGGTGCTGGTGGAGGGAGACGAAGAAAACCTCTGGATCCTCCCAGAAGACATGCTGCGTCCCGTTCCCGTGGTGGACGTCCCAGTCCAGGACGGCCACCCGGCGCAGCCCGTGTTGTTCCTGAATATAGCGGACGAGAATCGATGCGGTGGCGAAGAGACAAAACCCCATGGACTGAAACGGCAGGGCGTGGTGGCCGGGCGGGCGCATCGCGCAGAAGGCCGCCGGGTAGAGGCCGCCCGCCACCTCGTCCGCCGCCGTCAGCGCCGCGTCCACCGCCCTCAGCGCGGCCGGGTAGCTTCCCTCGCTGATCCGCGTGTCCCCCCCGTCGAGCGCCCGGAAACCATGCTCATGGGCAGTGCGGACGAAGTCGTGGTGCCCGGTCTCGTGGACCCGGAGGACCCAGTCCGCCGCGCCGTGCGGAACGATTGGCCTGTGCGCCAGCCTGGGCGCGCGCTCGCGCATTTTTTCGGGGTGAAGGCGCTCGGCCCGCTCGATGCACTCGACGTGGCGGCCGGTGCCGTGGTCGAGCGATGACTCATCCCAGAAATAGGCGATTTGGGCCAAAAAACGCTCCAGCGGGCGGCGAGCCCTCTGAGGGCGGCGGGTCCTGCGGGCAGCGGCGCGAACCTAGACCAGGCGGACGCGCGGGTCCAGGTAGGAGTAAATGAAATCGACGAGAAAATTGAGCGAGACGAATATCAGCGCGGCGATCGTCACCGAGGCCTGGACCAGCGGAAAATCCTTGGCGTAGACGGCCTGGATCATCAGCCGCCCGATGCCGGGCCAGGCGAAGATCGTCTCGACGATGACGGCCCCGCCCAGCATGTGACCGAACTCAAGGCCGATGATGGTGACGACGGGGATGAGCGAATTCCGCAGGGCGTGGATGTGGATGATCGCCCACTCGGCCAGCCCCTTCGCCCGCGCCGTGCGTACGTAGTCCTGCCCCAGCACGTCGAGCATCGAGGAGCGGATGACCCGGGTGTTCCGCGCCAGTGAATAGGTCGCCAGCGTGATCGAGGGTAGGATCAGCTTTTCGAGCCCTCCCCTGCCGCTGACGGGCAGCCAGCCCAGATGCACCCCGAAAATCAGGATGAGCATGAGGCCCAGCCAGAAAACCGGCATCGCCTGCCCGAAGAGGGCGAATATCATGCCGCCATAGTCGTAAGGGGATCCGCGCATCGATGCGCTGATGATCCCCAGCGGGAGAGCAAGAACGATTGAAATGACCAGGGCCACGGCGGCCAGCTCCAACGTGGCCGGCACCCTTTCCATGATCAACTCGAAGGCGGGCTGGCGGTAGCGGAGGCTCTCGCCGAAATTGCCCTGCAAGGCGCGGCTCACGTAGGTCGTGTACTGAATGACCCAGGGCCGGTCGAGGCCCATGTCGTGGCGAAGCTTCCGGACTTCCTCGACGGTCCAGTCCTCCCCGACCAGGGTGTCGGTCGGGTCGCCCGAGAGAAACAGCACGGAAAAGGAGATGAAGCTCACCCCGATGACCACCAGGATGGCCCGGAACGCCCTCCTCACAAGATAGGAAACCACCTATTTCTCTCCTGACCCAGAGCGGTCTAACCCGGCCTGAGGCTATTTCGCCGTCTTCAGGGCGATCGAGGGAAGGTAAATCCGCTCGTCTGGGCGCGGGAACCATTTGATGCGCGGGTTCAGCCCGTAGAAATCGTACTGGGTCCAGAGAAAGACCCAGGGCGCGTCTTCGTGGACGATGTTCTGCATCCGGTAGCTGATCTTCTTGCGCTCGGCGGGGTCGAAAGTCCGGCCCAACCTAATGTAGCTATCGATGAACTCGGGGTTCTTCCAGTCCGTCAGGTTGGCGTAGAGATTCGGCCGCAAAACGCCCAGGTCGAGTTCGGCGTTGAAGGCCGAGCTGAAGCCATGGAAATAGAGAGGCGAGAACCGCTTCTTCCACCTCCGGGAGAGATAGACCGACCACTCCAGCGGATTGACCTCGGCCTTGAGGCCCACCGCCCGGAGATTCGCCGCCACCGACTCGCACATCTCCTTGCCCTTGAGGTAGCGGGCGGCCGGCACATCGATCTTGAATTCGACCGGCTTGCCGTCCTTCTCGAGCACGCCGTCCCCGTCGGTGTCCTTCAGACCGGCCTCGGCCAGAAGCGCCTTCGCTTTCTCCTGATCGAAGGGGTAGGCCTCGATCGAATCGTCCGCGTTGGGGTCGTTCACGACGGTCGCCAGGCGCGAGCCGTGGCCGTTGAGTACGCTCTGCGCGATCTGATCGAAATTGACGGCGTAGTTTATCGCCTGCCGGACCCTTTTGTCCTTGAAAACCTCGAAGCTTTGCCGAATGCCGAGGTAGATGCGGCGGCCGCCGTGAATGGCCTTGAGCTGGTTCCCTCTTTCCTCGCGGGCGAACATCGCCCCCTGATCGGGGGAAATGCTGGAAATAATGTCGGCCGCTCCCGCTTCGAGTTCGGCGATTCTCGCCGAAGCCTCGGGAACAGGGCGCCACAACACCTTTTTGATCTTCGCTTTGCCCCCCCACCACTCCTCGTTGGCTTCCATTTCGATAAAATCGTCCTTGACCCATTTCACCAACTTGTAGGGACCCGTACCCACCGGCTTGCGGGAGACCTCCTTCGGAGACGTTTCAGTATAGTGCCCGGGCGGAAGCATGAACGAATTCACCAGCCAGATCGGCAGCGTCGCGACCGGCCGCTTGGTGTGGATTCGCACGGTGTGATCGTCCACGATCTCCACCCGGTCGAGCTCGATCCGCCTCGGGACGGTTGTACGGGTCTTGAGTTTTTTATCTCGCATCCGCTCGAAGGTGAATTCCACCGAGCGGGCGTTGAAGGGCTCGCCGTTGGTGAACTTCACTCCCTTGCGGAGGTAGAATGTCCACACCTTCTTCGAATCGTCGACCTTCCACTTCTCGGCGAGTCCCGGCCCGAGCGTCATGTCGTCCCGGCGGACGACGAGGCCGTCGAAAATATTCATCAAAAAACTCCATTCGACCGTCGATGAGGCGAAATGCGGGTCAAACGTGCGCGCCTCCACAGTGACCAGGATCGTCAAGGGACGGTCGGCCTTGTCCCCGCCGCAGGATTGGAGAACCAGCAGGGAAACCGCCAGAAGAGCCGCGCTCAAGAATCGTTTTGTCATTCTCCAAAGAACCTCCGCCAAATGTCCCTACGCTAACAAAAAAGAAATTAGGTTAATAATCGTTTCGCAGCCGGGGGTCGAGATAATCCCTTAGCCAGTCGCCGATCAGGTTAATGCTCAAGACGGTCATCATGATAGCAAGGCCCGGAAAGGTCGCCATCCACCACGAAACCCTCAGATACTCGCGGCCCTCGGAGAGCATGCTCCCCCAGGTGACGATGGTGGGAGGAACCCCGAGGCCCAGGAAACTCAGCGAGGCCTCCGAGATGATATTTCCCGCCACGGCGAAGCTGGCGATGATGATGAGCGGCGACATGATGTTGGGCAGTATCTGGAAAAAAAGCACCCGGTAGACGGGATACCCCAGCGCCCGCGCCGCCTCGACGTACTCCATCTCCCGCGCCGCGAGGACCTGGCCGCGCACGATCCTTCCGTAGGCCACCCAGCGGCTGATGCCGAGGACCACGATGGTGTTCGTCAGGCCGGGCCCCACCACCGCCATGATCGTGATCGCCAGGAGAATAAACGGAAACGCGAGCTGGATCTCGGCGAACCCCATGATGAAATCGTCTATTTTTCCGCCGAAGTAGCCCGAGACCAGGCCCAGCACAATACCGATGATTCCCGAGAGGACCACCGAGCTGAGACCCACGAGGATCGAAATCCGCGAGCCGTAAAGCAGGCGGCTGAAAATGTCCCGGCCGAGCGCGTCCGTCCCCAGAAAGTTGGCCGCCCTCCCCTTCGGCAACCAGGCGGGGGGCTTCAGGCGCTCGCTCACCTGCACCTTCGAGGGATTATGAGGGGAGACCAGGGGAGCGAAAATGGCGACAAAGAACAGGGCCACGAGAAAAACGGACCCGAAAAAAGCCGGCTTCGTCCGCACCAGGTTCGCAAATAAATGCTCCCAGGTCTGGGTGTCCACCGGCATGAAGTCGTCGGCCGTGGGAGGAAAAGGCTCGACCACGGTGCCCTCGGGGATTGGTTCGTCGTTTGGTTTAAGCATAGGGAATAATTGTTCCTGTAAAGCACCAAGCCTGAGCATTCTATCACAGGAAACTAGCCAGTGCGGGCGAACCCGGAGAAGCGGGAGACGGTTTGGTCCGCGAACCTCATGATCCATTTGCCGGAACAGGCCTTGAGCACTAGAATCCGAACAATTCCGCAAGCCGAATATGCTTCGGACGGATGCCCATTTTCCCCCGGGAGGGGTTCGTTGAATTCATCCGCCACGCCCGAATTTCAAAGCCGCCTTCTCGCCGCGGCTCCACCCTCGGCGGAGTTTGGGTTCCAGGGCCTCCGGGCGGCCGATTCCATCGCCGTGGATGCGAGCCTTCCGTTGAACTTCATTGTCGCCTGCGACTGGGGACTGGGCTGTGAGAGCTGGACCTCCCGTCTCAGATATTTCGCGGTCGAGCGGCCGCTGGAGAAAAGGATCGTCTGGACCCACCGATCCATCGTCGAGGCCTACGATGGCGCCTGGGGGGACGGCCTCAAGAGCCACCTCACATCGGGCGAGGCGCCCCGCGTCGTCGTTCCCTACCGCTCGACCGAGTTCCTCGAACTCCTCGCCGCCGAATCCGGTGGGCTCGTCTCGGTCCTCGCGAACCCCCTGACGCTCAAAACCCGGCTCGACGACAAGGTGGCCTTTCGCGCCGAGGCCGAGCGGCGGGGGATCGCCGTGCCTCCCGGCGAGGTCGCGGCGGTAGGCGAGCTCGAAGAGGGGCTTCTCAAGAAATGGGGGCCCCGCATTATCGTCAACGAGCAAATCGGTTCCTCGGGGAACCAGACCCATCTCATCGAATCGGCCGGCGCCCTCGCGGCCCTCAGGGAGCAACTGATCGAAAAGTCGAGGGCGGACTCGCCGGCCACCGTGACCCGCTTTCTCGAGGGGCCCGCCATCGGAGCCGCCTCGTTCGTGTTCAGGGGCCGGCCCCGGATGTCCTACCCCTCGGCCATGATCACCGGTCTCCCCGGCTCCTCCATGCACCGCTTCGATTATGCCGGGAGCGACTACGGCGCCTTCCTCGGGCTCCCCGAGGCCGCCCGCTCGAAGATCAGGGAAAACACACTGGACATCGGAGAATGGGTGGCCGGGCTCGGCTACAAAGGCCTTTTCGGAGTGGATTACGTCGTCCATCGGGGCGAGCCCTTCGCCCTTGAGGTCAACCCGCGCCTCTTGGGAACGACCCAGCTCATGACCGAGCTCGAGCTTAACGAGAGCGCCGCGCCCTCCACCACCTACTGGCATCTGGCCGAACTTCTGGGGGCGGGCGTGGAAGCCGACGAAACCTCGGCGGAGCTGGCGCAAATCGGCGCGTCCGTGCTCACCGGCTTTCAGCTCCTCCTCCGGAACACGCGGCCCCGCCCCGTACGGATTGGACGTGCTATAAACCCAGGGGTCTATATAATTGAAGGCGAAGCGCCACGGCACATCAGGAAAGGCCACCGAATCTCGGACCTCGAGGGGCCCGATGAAATTCTGGTCACCTGCTCGCCCCCCGCCGAGGGTACGGTGGTCGAGCCGCGCGGCGCGTTCTTCAAGCTCGAGGGTTTGGGCGGCCTTCTGGACGAAACCGCCGAGAAGGTGACTCCGCACACCACCCGGCTGGTCGAGTCCTTCACGGCCGCCCTCGAACTGACAACGGTTTAATTAAAGAAAGGACTCACCCTTGACCGGCGTCGATTTTTTCTCCTCCACCGCGCGCGGATTGTTCCTGCGCGCGGGGGGCCTTGAGCGCGGAGCAGACGAGGTCCCCCTGTCCGTGGAGAACGTTCCGGCGGGTGCGGTCGTTCTCGCCGAGGTCGTCGATGTCCCCGCCCGCTGCCGGGTGGGGAACCTCGAGATCATCGAACCGGCCGCGGGCGCTGCCGACACCTGGCTCACGCGGGAGGTCGCCCTCATCCGGGGCCAAAAATTCGTGGGCGCCATCGGCGGCCGGTTCGCCAACCGCAGCATCAACGGCCACGCCCCCGCGCGGCCCGCCCCTCCCGGGCGCGAACTCGACCTGCTCAACACGGGAGGCGTAGTCGGCCTGTCCGCCTCGGCGGATCAGGCCACCGTCAAGCTCCGGGTGCTCGGCGGCGTCGAGCTGGGCGGCGGCCCTGCGGGCGGCGGTCCAACCTTCGTCTCCGATCTGACCTCGATACCCGAGACCGCCGCCCCCGATGAAGACGACCCGGCGCCGGGGACCCCGCTGGTCCTGATCGCGGGATCGGACATGGACGTGGGAAAAACCACCTGCGCCGCCTCGCTCGCGCTCTCACTGCGCGCGTCGGGTATCCGGGTGAGCTACGCCAAGCTGACTGGAACGGGACGGATGCGGGACCTGATGAAAGTTAGCTACGGCCGGCCGGAGGGGCACTTCGACTCAGACCGCCTGGGCTGGGATTTCGTCGACGCCGGGCTCGCCACCACCTTCGAGATCGGCCGGGAGGAGGTTCGCCGCCAGGCCAGGCGTCTCCTGAACCACGCGGCCCTGCGGGGGGAGGTTATCATCGCCGAAATCGCCGACGCCCCCAACGCCGAGGGCAGCATCTACGTCGCCACGGACCCCTGGCTCCAGGGCTGGCTTCAGCGCTTCGGGCTCATCGTTTGCGCTTGCGACAGCGTTAGTTCTACCCTTACCGCTCAATGGCTAAGAAGTCAGGTCGGCCTGGGCGATGAGGAAATCCTCATCTCCGGACTGGTGGCGAACGATCCCGCCACCCGCGAGGAAGTGGAGCTCGAGATAGGCCTCCGGACGGTGAGCGTCTCCGCCCCGAGTCAACTCTCCCACCACGGGGGGAAAACCCAGGGTGGCGCGATGGCTGACTGGGTGATTCGCCACATCATGAACCTGCGAAAGGCAATGCCATGAATGCCCCACCAGCCCCGGCCTCCCCGGAGGGGGCGACCGCCGAGGCCCCCCTCGCACGAAGGGAGGACCTCTATCGCCAGACCCCAGACGCCAGCGAGGGCACCTGGGACCTCTTCCGGGTCAGCCGCGAGTTCGACGGACCGGCGGGATATTTCACCGAGGAGATCATCTCCCGGCTGAACGCCTGGGCCGCCGGGGACGAGGAGTTCTCGGGCATGCGCTTGAAGGAGGCCGAAGGCCCGGCCTGGCTCCCCCGCGAGATTTTGCTGCTCGACGGCTCTCCGAACCACCTCCCGCTCACCGCCGAGACGGCGCGCATCGCCGAAGCCCACCTCGGGCGGAGCGGCGCCGCCATCCCCATCCATGTCATCAACCGGCGCGATGAACTGATGACGCGGGTGGCCCGGACGCCGAGGGAAACACTGGTCCTCAGCCAGTGCGCCCAGCGCAGCCTCTACGACGCCCGCCTCTCGGAGGTGCTGGTGAGCATGGGGGCGATTGTCGTTCCGGGCCCGCTAACCGCTCCGGACGGTCCCCTCTCCAACAAAGAGCGAACCTACGAATTTCTGAACGGCGTGGGCGACGCCGCCGAAAACCAGGCCACCGGAAAAAGCGGCCCCATGACGGCCCGCTATCAGGCCCTCTCCGTGGACGGACGGGTGGCCCGCGCCACCGCCGAAACCATCATCGACAAGGCCGAAGAGCTCGGGGAGCGGTGGGGAAACTCCACCTTCTTCGTCAAGCCCCAGCAGGGCGGCGGCGGCGTCGGTTGTTTCCGGATCGATGTCTTCCCGGAGGGATTCGCCCTCCCCGACCTCAGCCGGCTCGGCGTCGCGCCCGAGCGCCTCAGTCCCATGCCGCTCTCCCTCGACCCCGGCAACCGGGACCATGTCCGCGCGCTGGCCTGGCTGGCCGCCCGCTACGCGGCGAGCCCGGCCACCCGGCGGGCCTATCTCCGGGGCCGCTTCCTGGCCTCCGGAAAACCGACTCCCCCCCTGACCGGCCGCATCGCCGGGGTGTTAAAAAAGTCCGCTCCGCACCTACATAAAAACCTGGCGAACGCCGCGGAGGGGAAGCAGCGCGCGGTCGAGCGCCTCGCGCACGCCATCGAAAATTTCCAACAACTATTCGGCAGGCCCTACCACCCGCTCATCTGCGACTGGATCGACTTCAGCCTCTTCAGCGTCCGTGCTCACCTTCGGATGACCCGTAGCGGACCCACGCTCGAATCCCTCTACGCCCGCCTCTTCCCGGTCGAGTTCACGGACGAGACCATCGGCGCCATAGGTGTGGACAGCATCACCAATCACGAGGGAGAGGGAATGGAGTTCAACCGCTACGTCCCCCTCCTTCCGCAGCTGGTGGAGTTGGCCGGCGGCGCCGATGCGGTTTGCGGGGCCATCCGAAAGTCATACACCGCCTTCCGTCGTTTCGTTTCGTTCCTCTCTCCCCGGGAGCGGGAGCGGATGCCGGTCCGGGCGGAATTCGACATATCTCCTCTCAGCGGGCTGATACCTGAGGGGAACGCCGATCCGGTCAGGGGCCACTGCGCCAACACCCGGTGGAGTTCGTTTCAAACCAACACGGGCGAATGGATCGAGGACGCCATCGCCTACTATTCTTGGAAATCCCGTTCCAAATAAGCTAGACTAGCGAAAACACCCTAGCCCTTCCGGACAATGAGGCCACTGGCCCCGGTCCGGCCCTTTAATGAAAGGCAGAGGGGTTCCATGGCCGGCCTTTTTAAGCGGTTGTTCAATGTCCGTGAGGACGAATTTCTCGTCTTCGCCGCTTTCTTCTTCTTCTATTTTCTGATTGGGCTCCAGTTCTCGATCGGCCTCTCCGTCTCCGAGGCCCTTTTCCTATCACACCCGAAAGTAGGGCCCTCCTTCCTCCCCTACATGTATATTTTCAACGCCCTCGTGATCATCGTCGTGAGCATGGTCTACACCCGGTTCACGGAAATGCTTTCGATTCCCTCGATGTTCAAGGCGGTCCTCCTGTTTTTCATCGGGCTGATCCTGGTCATCCGAATGGGGATCTCGGTGGACATCCGAGCGATGGACATCCCCATCGCCCTGCCGTTCCTCCATACCTTGTTCATGATGTTCACGAACATGGTCCCGAACAATTTCCGGGCCTTCTACGGACTCTATCTCGATATCCTCCAGGCGAAACGCCTGGTCCCGATTATTTTGACCGGCGGGCGCTACGGCGGAATCATCGGGGGCTTCTCGATTCCCCTCCTGGTCGCCATCCTGGGCAACGTGGCGAACCTGCTTTATTTCTGGATTGCGACCATCGCTTTTTCGATCTTTCTTATCACGGGAATTCAGATTCGCCTCCGGGACCAACTCCTCGACAAATCGGAGGCCCCAAAGAAAAAAGCCTCGGCCAAGAGCAAGGCCAAGAGCGGGATATCCCTCCTGGAAACGAACCGCTACGTGGCGGCGTTCTCCATCTTCAGCTTCATCATCATCCTCCTGAGAAGTTTTCAGGACTATCAGTACAGTGTCATTTTCCGGCAGGTATTCGAGGACAAGGCCCAGCTCGCCTCCTTTCTCGGGATGTTCACCGGAATCGGAAGCGCCGTCGCCCTCCTGATTCAGACCTTCATCACCCCGCGAATCATCAGGCACATGGGCCTGGCCACCGCCAACTTGATCTACCCCCTGACGACGCTTTTGGGCCTGGCCGCCATGATCCTCTCGCCGGGCTTCTACTCGGCGGTGTTCCTGAGATTCAATAACAAGAACTTCCAGGAATCCATCCGCAATCCGATCAACGCCCTTTTGTACAACGCACTGCCCACGAACCTCCGTAGCCGCGTGGGGGCCTTCGTGGCGGGCCAGGTCGTCGCCATTGCAAGCATTCTGAGCGGAGTCATCTTGCTCATCATCCGGCCCACCGGACTCGCCCTCCTGCCGTTGACTCCGAGGTGGGTGGCCGGAATCACCTTCGTCATCGCCTCGGGCTATCTGGCGGCAGGGTTCTTCCTCAGGAGCGAATACTCCGCCGCACTCCGAAAAATGCTCGAGGAGCGGAACCTCGGCCTCTTCCGGTTCGCAAAGGAAGGGTTCGGGGATGTTGACGAGGAGAGCATGTCGATTCTCGTCAAGAATCTCCACGAGGGCGACGACGATCTTTGTACATACGCGGCCGGCATGATCGCCGAAACGGGCGACGCCAAGGCAGTCAGCTTCATCTTGGACGAAGTCCCCCACCGGACGGGCGCCTGTCTGTGCAGCCTGATTCACCTTCTCGCCCAGACGCCCGACGTCGCCGAAAACCAACGGGTCCGAAAGCTCTGGGAGCAGATGCTCAACTCGAACGACGACGACAGCCGCCAGGCGACCATGGACGCGATATCCGAGGCCGGCCTGATTGACGAGTACGTGGAGCGGATCCAGGAAAGCCTGGAGCACAAATCCCCCATGGTTCGCTCGCGGGCGATCTGCCTCCTCGTCCACTCGGACGATCTTTTCTTCCTGGCGGCGGGTCTTCAGACGCTTCACGGCATGCTCGAGGATGAAAGCCCCGAGGAGCGGATCTGCGCGCTCCGGTGTATCGGGGAACTCGAGAATCCGCGCTTCGTCCGCCGGGTGATCCCCCACCTCTCCGACGCCGACAGTGTGGTGCGCGAGTCGGCCATGGAATCGATCGAGCGCCTCCTCAAGGACGATATTGGAGACAGCCAGCGCCTCAACCAAATCATACATGTCGCGCTGGTGGATTCAGACGCTTCGATCAGACGGCGCGGGGTCCGGCTTCTGGGGAGAAGGGGGATCCGGGAGGACTTCGAGCGCCTTCTCGCCTCCCTGTCCGACCCCGACGCGATGGTCCGTAGCGAAGCGGTGAGTTCGCTCAAGGAGATGAAACGGAGGGAGGCCCTCACCCTCGAGGGCGGCGCCTTGTTCACCCTTCTCGGGCGATGGCTCTCCCCCTCGGTTAACGGAAACGGTCATGAGATGAGCAACGACGAGTTGATCGAAGGGCTGACGGAATTCTCGCTCGAACACATCCTCGGCGTCTACGAAATTATCAATCACCTCCATGCGATCGAGCGCCGGGAGGAGAGCGAGTCCTTCGTCATGCTGCGGAGTACCCTCAACGACAAGGTGCAGGAACGCCAGAGCCTCATCCTCTCGCTCCTCGGGGTTATCGGTGACGAGAAAACCGTGGACACGGTATCCGAATCCCTCGCCCGGGGAGAGAAAACTTCGCACGCGATCGCTATAGAAACGCTGAGCAACGTGAACGCGGTGGGCGATATCCGCCAGGTGATCCACATGCTCGAGCCGCTTTTGCTCGGCGGGACAACCAGCGAAAAACTCGCCGGGGGCCGCAAAGTGTGGCAACTTCAGCCCGTCGATTCCGGGGAAGCGGTCAGGATATACACTGAATCGGCGGACCCGTGGATCCGGGCTGTGGCGGTCGATGCCGCCGGGCATCTCATGGCGGAGGAGCAGGCCGCCCCTTCGGCCGGAGCCGGTGCCGCCGGGGAGAATCGAAGTAAATGGACGAGCCGCATCAACGCGCTGGCCGTAGACGAGGACAGCTATGTGCGCGAGGCGGCGGTGAGCGCTCTTGGGCGGGTGGACAACTCGGGACCCCGAAAGTGGTTGGACGCCGCCGCCGGCGACGCCGAAGAGCGCGTCCGCAGGCAGGGGGGGCGCGCCTCCGGAGAAGAGGGGAAATACGATAACCTCTCCACCATCGAGAAGGCTCTCTTCCTCAAGGGGGTCAACTTGTTTGAGTCGATGACGGCCGAGCAACTCAGAATCCTCAGCGATATTTCAACCGAGATTCATATCCCCTCGGGAAAGGTCATATTCGATGAGGGAGACCCCTGTGACTATCTCTACGTCATCGTCGACGGAGAGGTGGAAATCACCAAGGATATGGGACATGATGGCGAGCAAATACTGGTCACGCTGACTCCTCCAGCCTCTTTCGGCGAGATTGCACTCTTCGGGGACGAAGGCCGCTCGGCCGGCGCCCGGACCGGAAAAGACATCACCCTGCTGGGCATCGAGAAAGACCCTTTCCTCGCCCTGATTGAGGCTCATCCGGCGATTTCCATCGCTATCATCTACGAGTTGACCTCCATCGTCCGGAATCAAGACGCCGTGCGGACCGCCTCGACTCATCAGGGGGAACCTGAATCCCCCAAGGAGGACTAATACACCAAGGGGGGGGGCCGAGCCCTCTTTCGAGGCCCTATTTCATCAGCCCCACCGCCCACCGGGAGCCCATTTTCATCCGCCCCGAGCCCTTCTCCAGGCTCAGTTCGGTTGACGGGATATGGGGCGAAACCTATAATTCTACCTGCCTAATTTGCAAGAAATCCCGCTCACGCAATTCCAGGAGTATCTACTCGAATGGCATCGCGAGAATTTCGCCCCCCCGAGGAGAAGACCTCCCCGGTTCTTTTCTTTGTGGTGGGCTTGCTCATGGTCGCGGTCTCTTTATGGACGGTCTGGGACGAGATCTACACCCGCAGGCCCTGGAAAAACCAGCAAATCGAGTTCAATCGGCTCGAAAGCCAGATCGTTCAAAAACAACTGGACAAGAACCGCCTGAAAACGGGCGCCGAGGTCGCCAAAATCGACGCCGAGATCGCCAAGATCGGCGCGGCCCTGGCGGGCGACGCCGAGATTCCCCGTCTCAAGGAGAACCTCGAGAAGCTCAAACTCAAGGCCTTCGAGAAGGTACAGGAGTTCGCCTTCGCGAAGGCGAATTTCGATGAAGCCTACTTCGAGCTCAATGAGGGCATCCGCCACGGAAACGACATCACCGAGATTGCCAAACACGTCGAGGACCTGCAGAGGCAGATTGCCCGCCTCAAGCCCATCGCCGAGAAGGCCGAGTCCGACCGCGACGCGGCGAACGCCAAAATCCAGGCGAAAAACAAGGTACTCACCGATCTGAAAAAGCGCCGCCGCGAGGTCGCCCGGGAGGTGATCGGCCTTGAGCGCCGCCTTGAGGCCATCGGAAAGCGAACCCTCGAAATCAAGCAGATCGTCCTCCCGGCTTACGAGCGCAACAATTTCGGTGAGCCCGTCCTCCGGGCGGATCGGTGCCAGACCTGTCATCTGGGCGCCAACCGGGCCGGGTTCAAGAGCATGAAAGAGCCCTTCGCCACCCACCCCGACAAGAATTTTTATCTGAAAAAACACGACATCGGCCAGATCGGGTGCCAGACCTGCCACGGCGGCCAGGGCAACGCCCTGAAGACCGTCCGGCTGGCCCACGGCGATGACCCCTTCTGGGAAGACCATCTTCTGCCCAAATCCGAGATCGGCTCGAAGTGCTACGTCTGCCACCACAACACCTTCAACCTCGAGAAGGCGCCGATTCTCTCGCGGGGGATCTCCCTCGTCCGCGAGCTGGGCTGCTACGGTTGCCACACTATCCCCGGCACCGAGGATTTGAGAAAGCGCGGGCCCGACCTCTCGCGGATTCAGGAAAAGGTGAACACCGGCTGGCTCGTCTCATGGATCAAGCGTCCGAAAAGCTACAACCCACGGACGAAAATGCCCTACTTCAGCCTGAGCGACCGCGAATCGCTCGACATCGCCACCTACATCTGGGGGGCGAGCCGCCGCGAGGCCGCCGCCCAAAAGATAGAGGGGCTCGGCGACGCGGCCACAATTTCGAAGGGCAAGGCGCTGTTCGAGTCGGTGGGCTGCCAGGGCTGCCACGTCCGGGACGAGAAGGACGACAACCCGGGCCCGCCCCTCAAGGGGGTCAACGGGCGCCCCCTCGTCATCCGCAACCGCGATTTTGCCCCGGCCCTCGGGAAAATCGGCGTGAAGGTACAGCCCGACTGGCTCGTTCGGTGGATCAAGAATCCCAAAAACTACTGGCACGATACAGCGATGCCGAGCCTCCGCCTCTCGGACGGCGAGGCGAAATCGATCTCCGCCTACCTCATCAGCCTCTCCGGCTCCGCGAAGCGGGCGGCGCCGGCCAAGCTTGACGACGCGGCCGCCTTCAAGCGCGGCGGAAAACTCGTCCGGGAGCGGGGCTGCCAGGGCTGCCATGCCATCCCTGGCATGGAAACGACATCGAAGATCGGGCCCGACCTGACCCGCTTCTCCATCAAGGAGGAATTCGAACTCTCCTTCGGCAACGTGGTCAACGTGAAGGAAACCTGGGACGACTGGACTTTCGGCAAGCTGAAGAACCCGAAAATCTACCAGACCAAGCGTGAAAAACTCCTGATGCCCAATTTCGACCTCTCGGACTCGGAGGTCCGCTCCCTGCGCACCCTCCTGCGCGGCATGGGCGGACATGGCCCGCCCCATTCGGTCCACTACGAGTTCGACGAGCGGGCCGGGAAGATCGAAGCCGGCCGCCGGATGATCGAGAAATACAACTGCCAGGGCTGCCACGTCATCGAGAACTGGGGAGGCGACCTTCTCCGGCGATATAAGGATAAGAACAACGGACCTCCCATCCTGAACGGCGAGGGCAGGAAGATCCAGCCCGGCTGGTTTTACGGGTTCCTGAAAAACGTCGTTCTCCTCCGGCCCTGGTTGAAGGTTCGGATGCCCAGCTTCGACATGCCGCCAAAGGACGTCGCCGCCCTCGTGGACTATTTCGCCGCCCTCGACGGTAAGCTCCGCCCCTATGTCCATTTCGACGCGACCCGGGTGAAGGCCGAATCCGTGGCCGCCGGGCGCGTGCTGTTCAACAAGGCAGAGTGTTTCTCGTGCCATGGCGAGTGGCCGCCGCCCCAGGATAAGGAACCGCCCTCGGCGCCGGACCTTTCGTTCGCGAAAAACCGCCTTCGCCCCGATTGGATAGCCGATTGGATCAGCAACCCGCAGAAGATCGTTCCCGGCACCAAGATGCCGATCTTCTTCGAGGGTGCCGGCGCCAAGGCGAAAGTCCTCTCGGGCAAGCGGACCGGAAAGGACGAGGACCGCTGGATCTACGCTCTCACCGCGGCGAGTGAAGCCGAGCTCGCCGAGGAGAAAGCCGCCACCCTGCGCATCGGGAGCAAGTCGATCATCGTGATCGTCGCCGAGATTGACGAGAAAACGATCAAGGTTTCGAGCCCCGAAAACCTGGGGCCCCGGTTTGGACGTGCCGAAATCACCAGTCACGGCGAGCCGGTTGACGAGGAACTTCTCGAAGGCGACGGACTCCGCCAGATCAAAGCGCTTCGGAACTTCCTGATGACCGGAAGCAATTTCAAGGCCGCTGAATCGCCCAAAAAGGGAGACGAGGGCTAACCTCCCAAAATCCCTCAAGGACGAACGAATTTTTCCGCCTCCCTGCCCCGCGGCAAGGGGGCGGTTTTTTTTACCCGAAACTCTTTCCTGATTTGACCTGTAAATTCTGACCGATATTTTCGTCGGGATCAGGCGGGCCGTCTTACCGGCGCCGAAGAGATACCGGCCCGAAGGGCGGGAACAGTATTCATTGACCTCGCTGATCGGAGAGTTGGTGAGGGCAGGGCCAAGTTAGCCTAGACAATTCCCAGCCGGCGGCGCCCCTCGTTGGTGCGGATATGGGCCGCCCGGATGGGCACGGGAATCCGGTAGCGGGGAGAGACGGCCAGCGTGTAGCGAATCGTGCCCTCCAGGTCGATTCGGTGACCCGGAGAGACATAGAAGGGGCTTGACTCCTTTTCGTGTCCTGAGGACCGCTTCCCACGACCTCTCCTCCGAGCGCTTTCAGAGGTTCCCATGCCCCTTTTTCCCCGGCCGGTTCCATGGGCCTCTCCCCACAGCCAGCTCTTGGCACAGCCCACCGAGGGCACCCCCAGCCGCAGCCCCAAGTGAGAAGCGATCCCCAGCCACCGCAGATGGGCGATTCCCTGGCCGTCGAAAAATATGAGGTCGGGCATCCGGGAGAGCCCCCCGAAGGCGCGCTCGAGCAGCGGCCCCTCCCGAAACGAGAGAAGGCCCGGAACGTAGGGGAACGACGCCTCCCCCACGGCGAGCGACTCCTCGATCACCTCAAGGTCCGGGAACGAGAGGACCACGACGCCCGCCACGGCCCGGCGGCCGAAACGCAGGTGGGAGATGTCCGCCCCGGCCACGGTGCGCGGGGGACGCCCGAGGAGGGGGAACCTGAGTCGACCTCGGAGGGAGAGTTGAAGCTCGCGGGCTTCCTTGGGGGTAAGGGACCAGGGATGGTCCAAGGGGGAGGGGCGCCGCCTTTTTCCGCCGCCGCCTTTCATCGGGATTTCGCGGGCATCAGGACTTTGCGGGCGCCTCTCTCGGAGCGGCGCTGCCGTCCGCCTCGATTTCGGTTTCGCTATCGCCGAGGTCGTGGCCCAGCAGAGTCTTCATCTTGAAAATTTGCTCCGCGCCGCCGATGACGATGAGGACGTCCTCTTTCATGACCACGTAATCCGCCCCGGGATTATAGATGTATTTCTCCGGGTCCAGCGATTTCACGGCGACGACCAGGAGGCCCGTCTGGCGCGGGAAGTCGATGTCCCGGAGCGATTTGCCAATCCAGTCGTTCCCCTCCTCGAGGACCGTGACCTCCTCGATGCGGAGGGTCTTGTCCTTGTCGCGGAGCATCGCGTCGAGGAAGGAAACCACGGTCGGCCGAATCGCCTCCGACGCCATGCGCAGGCCGCCGATGAAGTCGGCCATGACGGTCCCATTGGCGCCCACCCGCTGGAACTTCTGGGCGCTGTCGCGGTCGAAGACGCACGAAATGATCCGGATCGTGGGGCTCAACTCCCGCGCCGAGAGGACGACCAGGAGATTTTCGCTGTCCGTACTCAGCGCGCTGATCAGGCCCTGGGCGTGCTCCAGGTTGGCCTGTACCAGTGTCTGCTCCCGGGTGGGGTCACCCTCGAGGACGAGGAGATCATGCTCGGGGAAGACGTCCTTGAGTTCGGAGATGTCCTTGTCGACGACGACGTGGGGCGTTTTGGTCTTGATGAGCTCCTCGAGCGCATAGCGGCCCTCTCCCCGGTAGCCGCACAATATAAAGTGGTTGCGCATACGCTTGATTTTTTTAAGCATTTGCCGGCCCCTCAAGTAATCCATCAGTTGACCTTCGACCAGGAACGCGGTGAATGTGCCCATTCCGTAGGCCAGTAAACCCATCCCGCTGAACAGGAGGAAGATCGTGAAGATGCGGCCATTGGTGGTCAGGTCGCGCACCTCGCCGTATCCGACCGTGGTGAGGGATATGACCGTCATATAGAAGGAGTCGAAGAAATTCCAACCCTCGATGGCCATGTATCCCGCGACACCGGCCAGCAGGACCGCGGCCAGCACCACGAACGCGAAGAGAAGGCGCTTCCAGAGTGAATGCATGATCAGATGACTTCTTTATTAATTTAATAAAATATCCGGATGGCGATTTTAACACATTCCCGGATCGGCGGCGCGCCGACGGGCGGTAGTGGGCGCTGACGCGCGCCTGCCGGGCGGTGGGAGTCGGCTGAATAGGCCTAATTCTGAAACGATTCTCCCAGAACCTCTTTTCGGCGGGTTTGGGGAGCGACGCGGAGGACGGAAAGAACGCCTTTTACATCCCTCGTTTTTCTCAGGACCTCGTTGAGATGGTCCAAATCGTGAATCTGAACCTCGAGGCGGATTCCCGCCTTGTCGTGGTGTGACTCGGCCTCGATCCGGGCGATGTTACTCTCACATTCCGCGATCGCCGCGCTCAGTCCCGCCAGGATGCCCGGACGGTCCACCGCCTCCACCGCGAGGGTCACCGTGTGCATCTCGTCTTTTTTCTCTTGGCCCCAGGCCACATCGACCAGGCGCTCGCTGTCCCCCGAGAGGTCGCGGACGCTCGAGCACATCTGGGAGTGGACAGTCACCCCCTTCCCGCGGGTGATGAACCCGATGATCGGATCCCCCGGAACCGGGTCGCAACACTTGGCGAACCGGATGAGGACGTCGTCCTGCCCCTTCACCTGAATCGCCTTGGGAGATTTTCCGCCCACCCGCTGAACCAGGCGCCGGATGGGGGAATTCTCGCGCTTCTCGTATCCCTGGACGACCTCCTCGGGAAGAAGGGAGTGGACGACATCGCGGGCCGAAAGACGGCCGAAACCGACCGAGGCGAGGAGGTCTTCCTTGCTCTGCCGATTCAGCGCCCCCGCCGCGGCCTCGAGCCGATCATCGGTGAGATAGACGGCGGGATCGGCCTTGAAGAGGATGAGCTCGTGGTCGAGGAGCTCGCGCCCCAGATCCGTGGAGCGAAGACGCTGCTCATGGCGGACCCAGGCCCTGACCTGCTGCTTGGCCCGGGGCGTCACAACGAATTTCAGCCAGTCCCGGCCTGGCGTCCGGTGGGGGTTGGTGAGAATTTCGACGACATCACCGTTCTCCAGCCGGGTGTTCAGCGGAACGATGCGGCCGTTCACCCTCGCTCCCACGCAATGGTGGCCGATTTCGGAGTGGACGGAGTAAGCGAAATCGACGGGGGTGGCTCCCCGGGGAAATCTCCTGACCTCGCTCTTGGGGGTGAAAACGAACACCTCGTCCGGAAACAGATTCAACCGCACCGAATCGACGAGATTCTTGGGGTCGGTCTCTTCCTGAAGGCTCTCCACGATGCGGCGGAGCCATTCGAACTTATCGAATGAATTGTCGTCCTCGCCGTCCTCCTTGTAGCGCCAGTGGGCGGCGATCCCCTGCTCGGCCATCTGGTGCATCTCACGGGTCCGGATCTGGAATTCCAGGCGCTGGCCGCGAGCGCCCATGACCGACGTATGGAGGGATTGATAAAGGTTGGCCTTGGGAAGGGCGATATAATCCTTGAAGCGGCCCGGAATCGGCTTCCACATCGTGTGAAGATGGCCGAGAACGGCGTAGCAATCGTTCAACTCATCGACGATGATGCGCAGGCCCGAAATATCGAACACCTGATGGAAGTCGAGGTTTTGCTCCCGCATCTTGCGGTGGATGCTGGAATGGAGCTTGAATCGGGCCGAAACCTCGACATTGATCCCGGCCCGCCCGAGGGAGTCGCACACCAGCGATTCCGTCTCCTCGAGGAAAGCCTTCCGGTCGGCGAAACCCTCCTTCAATTTGTCGTCGATTTCCGCATACTCCTCGGGATGGAGATGGCGAAAAGCGATCTCCTCGAGCGAGCCCTTGAGCCACCCGATTCCCAGGCGGTTAGCCAGCGGCGCGTATATCTGGGCCGTTTCGCGCGCGATCCGCTCTCGTCGTCCGGGCGGCAAATACTCAAGGGTCATGGCGTTGTGCAGACGGTCGGCCAGTTTGATCAAAATGACGCGAATATCGTGCGACATCGCGACAAGCATTTTCCGGTAGTTTTCCGCCTGGCGAACCCGGGCGCTGGAGTTATCGAGCCTGGCCAGCTTGGTCACGCCGTCCACGAGCCCGCTCACGTGGCCGCCGAACAGCTGGGTGATTTCGTCGATGGTCGCTCCCGTGTCCTCCGCCGTGTCGTGAAGAATACCGGCGGCCACGGTTTCTGGGTCCTGGCGCATGATGGCCAGGATGCGCGCCACCTCGAGGGGATGGGAGATATAGGGCTCCCCCGAAATGCGGGATTGCCCGCGGTGGACCTTCGCTGTGTAGATGTAGGCGCGTGTGATGAGGTCGGAGTTGCCCGAGGCGTACTCTTCCACCAAGTCAACGATGTCCATGATCCGAGCCGGTGGAAGGCCCTCTAGCCTGGGAGGCATTCCGCTCTCTCCTCGTTCGGGTCCGCTTCCGTTAAAACGCTACCCGAGGGGAGGATATAGCGTCAAGACAGGGACGTTAAGGCCCCTAGCGAAAAAGACCCCCCGACGCGGAGGAGGCCCAAGCGATCCGGAGAAAACGGTGATCAGTAGGCGCGGAGGGGGGATACCACGAAGCCCGCCATGCCAGGCGCCATATAGTCGGACTCGGAGACGTGGCGGTTCACCACGACCGCCCCTTTGTTGCATATTTCAACGCAGAGGCGGCAGCCCACGCAGTTGCTCTGGTCCACGACGGCCACCTGGCTGTGGTCGCGCTCGACCGAGGAGCGGGCCATGACGATGCAATCGAACGGGCATATGTCCACGCACCAGACGCATCCCGTGCAATTCTCCTCGATGACAAAAGCCTTGGGCATTTCCTTGTGCTTGATATTCGTGATGCGGCCGCCGCTTTTGTCCTGAATCGACTCGACCGGACAGTACTTTCCGCACACCCCGCAATCGATGCACAGGGATTGGGTGATGACATAAATCTCCCGGCCCTTGCCCTCGAAACCTTTGGCGGTGACGCCGACCCCGCTGTCGCCGCGAATAGCACTCGTCGGACACACAGGAAAGCAGGCATCGCACCCGATACAATCACTGAAAATAAAATGCGGCATCCGGTTTCCTCAAAAAAAATCCGGGCAGGGGAGCAGTTGGCTCGTCCGGCGGCGCCAAGTACCGGACTTCATTGGTCATATATCCGTTTTCCTCTTTTTTTGTCAAGCGATTCAGGGAGACGGCCGGGCCGGCCCAGACTCCAGAGACTTGCCTCTCCCACCCTTTTTGTAGAGAATACCCCCGTTTAAGAGAGCGCGGCTTCGCCCGCCTGAATGCCCAAGGACCGAGAGGGATTACTCCGAGATGGAAGAGTTTATTAAGATTTTATCGAAACCCGACAATATCCCCATCGCGATTATGGCGCCCCTTGTCGCATTTTTTGTGTGGCTCTCGATCTCTCAGGGCCTCCGCCACGACAAGCTCAGCAAGGAAGGAAAAAAGGACGCCATCTACGACGAGATGATCCGCTAGCAACAAACCATCGGGGGGGGCGGTCACCGGGCCGGCCAGGTGCATCCGCCGGCGCCGAACCCTTCTTGCCTGCCGCCATTTCCTCTAAAGGTTCCGGACGGGCACGAAATGATTGAAGTCATAGTTTTTGCCCTTATTTTGGGATTCCTCGCGATCTTCCTCGTCAAGAAGACCACCACGAATATCGCACTCGAAGAGGACTTCGAAATAAACCGGACCGACTCCGAGGTCCAGGACCTCCGCCGAATGTCGCGCCAGGAGTTCGAGCGTGCGCTCAAGAACCTTCTCGAAGACATAGACCTGAGGATAGTCGAGACCATTTGGGTGAACGACGAAGAAGTCGACATTCTCGCCCACAACCCGGCCCCCGTGATCGGCGGCGACTATATCGTTCAGGGGATACTGGTGCCCGACGGCCATTATGTGGACTCCATCCGCGTCATCGGCCTCTCCGATACCGTTCGGGCCGAAAAAGCCCTGAAGGGAATCCTGGTATCGACCGGCTTCTTTACCGAGGAAGTGGTCAAGTACACCGAAGGGGCCCCGATGGAGCTGATCAATGTGTCGAAATTCCGGGAGCTACTCAGGGCGCGCGGGCTCCCCTGGCCCGCTTAAGAGCGAAGACGTCCGGAACGAAAAAAGCCTCCTCGGCGAGGGGGCTTTTTTTCTTTATCGATTTTATTTCTACGCCGCTAGGCCAGCCAGTAAAAAACGCTCACTCCCACAACAAGGGCCGTCATCAACAGGCGCAGCCCGCAGGCATCCCACCACAAATGTTTTTTGGGTCTCCCCTCCTGGCTCATGCGGCTCCTCTCCTCGGCTCAGATATTCAACCAGGGAAGCACGAGGACGTACTTCACGTTGAAGGCGATTCGCAGGAACATCTTGGCCACCATTCCCATCATCGTCATGAACAGGAACGCCTTGAGGGCGTACCGGGTGAAACCGACGTTCACCAGCGTGGCGCGGCGCCAGATGTACCATGCCGGAATGGTGGCGTACCAGAGTGCGATGCTGAAAAGACCAAAGGCGGCCTGGGTCCAGTACTCCCTGAACCCGAACAGGTAAGGAAAATTGACGTTCGTCAGGGCGACGATCTTGTGCGGATCCCACTTCTCCCAGGGCATGAAAAAGTTCCAGCCCGGCCCGCGCAAAAACGTACCCTCGATGACCAGCAGAACCCAGAGCACGAGAAAACCGAACAGGAAGGTGAGGATGGCGAACCGGCGCTCCTTGAAGCAGTAATACCCGTTCCCCGCCGGGTTGACGTCGATGTAGGGAATCGCCATCAGCCCGACGATGATCAGCACAGGCATCACCACCCCGGCTATCCATGGATCGAAGTAGACGAGCATCTCCTGAAGCCCGAGGAAGTACCAGGGCGCCTTCGAGGGATTGGGCGTGACCGAGGGGTTCGCCGGCTCCTCGAGCGGCGCGTCTATAGTAATCGACCAGACGGTGAGCAGAATCGTTATGATGATCGCCGCCATGAACTCGAGCCGAGTGAGATAGGGCCAGACGTGAATCTTGTCGTTGACCCGCTCCCAACTCGTCCGCGGGAAATCCTCGGCCGTGCCGACTACCTTGTCTTCTTTCGCCACGATTGCCGCCTCTCGATAACGGGCCTAGAGGGGCCCCGAAATTCCGCCGTCTTTCCTGATCCGCCAGAAGTGAATCATCATCAACCCCGAGGCAATCAGGGGAATCACGATGCAGTGAAGCACATAAAAGCGCAAAAGGGTGGGCGGTCCGACGATGGTGCCCCCCAGGAGGGCGGAGCGGGCGTCGAAGCGGGGTGTGACGCCCATCAGCTCGGCGAAGGGGCCCTCCGAGCCCATCAGCGGCGTCGCCCGAGCCATGTTCGTCCCCACCGTCACTGCCCAGATGGAGAGCTGATCCCAGGGGAGAAGGTATCCCGTGAAGCTGAGCAAAAGCGTGAGCGTCAGGAGCAGAACCCCGATCACCCAGTTGAACTCCCGGGGCGGCTTGTAGGAGCCCGTCATGAACACCCGGAGCATATGAAGCCAGACCGTGATGACCATGGCGTGCGCCGCCCAGCGGTGCATGTTCCGCATGAACATCCCGAAGGGGGCGTCGAACTCGAGAAACTTCATGTCGAGATAGGCGTACTCGCCCACCGGGCGGTAGTAGAACATCAGGATAACGCCCGTCACCGTCAGGTAGAGGAACAATAAAAAGGTGATTCCGCCCATGCACCAGGTAAAGCGGATCCGGATGGCATGCCGGCGAATCTTCGTCGGGTGAAGGTGGAGCCAGAGGTTGTCCACCACCATCAGGACGCGGTTGCGCGGCGTGTCCTCGTAGCCGTGGCGGAACATCGACCGCCAAACCTGGGAATCAACGATGTTTCGCTTCATCTGGTCAAAACTGAAGCGTTCTTTAAGGCTTGCCATCCAATCCTCCCGAAACCCCTATTCGGGGCGATAAGATATATATCCGGCGAATCAAATGAAAAGATAGGCCTCGGGCTTTGTCCACTCCCCCCGCTCCAGGCGAAAGTCCTTCCCCCGGTCCACCACCATCTCTCCGTCCTCGCCCAACACGATTTTAAACCGGTCCAGAGCGCGCGGTGCGGGTCCCTCGAAATTAAACCCGCTCCGTTTGAATCCGCTCCCGTGGCAGGAACACTTGAACTTGTCTTCGTTGGCAAACCACTTGGGCGTGCAGCCCAGGTGGGTGCATATCGCGCTCAGCGCATAGAACCCCCGCTCCTCGCGGATGATCCAGACGCGGTGAGAGAGCGCGAAACGCGTATCCACGGTGCCGACGGCATAGTCGCTGGGCTTTCCGGCCTTGAAGGTGGATGCCGGCTCGAACAAGACCCTCGGAAACATGAACCGGAGGAAGCCCAGTAGGCTGATGGCCAAGCTTCCCAGAATACCGACCCACCCCGAATAGTTCATGAAGCGGCGGCGGTCCATGAAGGACGAAGCGCTTTGGACCTCCGCCTCGTATTCGGCGGGGAATTTTATTTCGGGGGATTTCAGCCTGGTGCTCATCCTTCCTCCAAGCCCCGCCCGGCCGGCCGGCGCCCCGCCGGGAATGAACTCTCCTCGGCGGCAAGTCGCACACAAAGGACACCCGGCCAAGCGCCCGGAGACTCACAGGAGCTAATCGTCTTTTCGGCTAGGTAATTTAACAGTTTTGGCCTTCGGTTTGCTACCCCGGACGGTTTGATTGCGGTGCTGTTAAAAGCTTTCCCAGACTAACTACGGGGCAAACACCCCCCATGTCAAGGCCGTTTGGCCAACCGGCCGTGATGTTTCGAAACAGTCTCGGCGATTTGGGCCGACGCCTCGCCCAGAAGCCCCTTGAGGTTTTCAGCCATAGCGTTCACGAAGCCGTGAGGCGGCTGGGTCCGGGCCCGGGTGCGCCGCGAGATGCGCCGCTGGAGAAGCACCTTCCCCGACCGCCTGTGGATCAAGGTAACTTCTATCTGGGCGTCGGCGAAATAAGAATTAGAGACGTTATCTTCCTCAAACCGCTTGATCCGGCCGCGCACGAGGTAATCCGAGGGCGCCCCGCTGGCCGAGCGGACGACCTCGCGAAAGCTCCCGGTGGCCAGAAGGTGATCGATCATCCGGTCGGTGACAATCTCGTCGGGCCGCGCGCCCCAGCGCTGATAGGGGTAGAAATCGACCTGGTAGGGCACCCTGCGGAAGACAATCTTCTCGGTCCGGTAGATAGAGTCCGAGCGAAAATTATCAACTCCCACCGTCACCGGAGTTGTCCGCGCGCCCTTCTCGGGCTTGAGTGCGTAGTCGATGACGAAGTAGCGCGTCTCGGGCGCCTTCTCGGTCCCTACCCCGCACCCGCCCAGCGGAACCGCTACCGCCAGCAGCGCCGCCGACCAGTAAGTCCCGATCCGGGAGCGCCGGATTCCACCCGCTGGTTTCAACATATGACGATCCTCATCACTTGAAGGTCCTCGGAGCGGCCGGCGCGCTCAAAATGATCGACGAGGGCCGGTCCTTGATCGTGGCCGTGAACTCGCTCAGGTTACTGGCCGTCTCGCGCAGGTCCGTAATCAAAATCTGTATGTCTTCGCGGTGGCCCGCCACCGTATCGTCGAGCTGGGTGAGAAGCGAGCGCGCCCGGCCCATGGCGAGCCGGAGCTCCTCTGCCGCCCCCTTGAGCCGCTCGCCCTCCTCGCCCCCCGAAATTTGAAGGAGAATCGTGTTCAACCGCTTCGAGAGCGAGCCGAAATTCAGAATAATTCCCCTCAACTCGTTTTGGTTCGTCACCAAAAAACCGTCCACGCGGGTGGCGACGCCCTCGACGGCGCGGAGGGCATTGTCCAGGCTGGCCCCGCCCTTGCGGAGAGTCGATTTCGCCTGATCGCCCACCCCGCTGATTTCGCCGCGCACGGCGCTCCCCGTCGCCGCGATCTCTTTTTGCAATTCCCCGCGGACGATCCGAACTTCACTCTTGAGCGCCCCCGTCAGATCGCCCACCCCGCTGATTTCGCCGCGCACGGCGCTCCCCGTCGCCGCGATCTCTTTTTGCAATTCCTCGCGGACGATCCGAACCTCGCTCTTGAGCGCCCCCGTCAACTCACCCACGGCCTTCTCGCCCGAGGCGAGCACCTTCTCGAGGCCCTCGCCCACCCTGTCGAAGCGGGCCAGCAACCGGTCGGCCGCGCTGAGGCGGCCCTTGAGTTCGGCCACGAAGTCGGACGAGTCGCCCGCCAGCTTCGTGAACGAGTCCGCCGTCCGGTCCACCTGGGCCAACGACTTGCGGACCCTCTGGAGGGTCAGCTGAAACTCCTTGACGGCGGGCCCGATATTTTTCTCGAGGCGATCGGCCGCCTTTCCCAGCGAAGCGAGGAACCGCGTGATTGTCCGCTCATTCTCCTCGCTCAAAATATTCTCCACCCGGGCCACCGCCCGGCCTGTCGCCCCCAGAATCGTATCGAACTTCGTGCGCGCGCTCCGGACGAGCTTCTGGATGTCTGAGAAAACCAGTTGGGCCGTCTCGTCGAGCCCCCCGAGAACCTTGTTCATCCGGGAGGCCACCCCCTGCGCCTCGTTGATCACGTCCTGGAAACTCGCCGCCTCCTGGCCCCGGAGGACGGAGCCGGGCCTGAACAGCGGCGCGTCCGGCGAGCCCAGCGTGATTGAAAGATACATCGACCCTGTGACCCCGACCGATGTCACCAACACCCTCGAGTCCCGCCGAATCGGCGTTCCCGTGTTGACGGAAATGACAGCCTCAGCCATCCGCGCGTTCCGCGCCGATATGCCCACGTTCTCGACGCGCCCGACCTTGAGTCCTCCGAGGCGCACGATGCTGCCGTTCTCCAGGCCGGCCACGGTCTTGAACAACACGCTGTAAGTGTCCTTGCTCCCTCCCAGCCCCAAGCCCATCAAAGAAACGATGAACAGTGCGAAGATTCCCAGGCCGGCGGCGACGAAGAGGCCCACCTTCACTTGATTACCCGTATTTTCCGGCATTCTTAGTGCTCCTTGTCGCCGCCTGCGGTGAGGTACTCGAGGTATTCGTGTGGATCGACCTTCTCATCATCCGCATGGCGCTGGAAGAACTGCTGCACCTTCGGATGATCGGTCTTCATGACCTCTTCCAGTGGCCCTATCGCTGTCGGCTCCCCCTGAAAGAGCATGATCACGCGGTCGGCGATTTTCTTGATGGACTCCATTTCGTGGGTGACGACCACTATCGTCATCCCGAAGGTGTCCCTCAGCCTGAGGATCAAGTCGTCGAGGCCGGCCCCCGCAATCGGGTCCAGGCCCGCCGAAGGCTCGTCGAAGAACAATACCTCCGGGTCCATCGAAATAGCCCGTGCGAGACCGGCCCGCTTTTTCATTCCGCCCGAAAGCTGATCGGGCTTGAGGTCCTCGAAACCGGCCAGATCCACCAGGCCCAGCTTCATCCGCACCTGAATCCCGATCGTCGCCTCGGGGAGATCGGTGTACTCCCGAAGGGGAAGCGCTACATTCTCGCCGACGGTGAGCGAATTGAACAGCGCGCCTCCCTGAAAAAGCACCCCCATCCGGCGGCGGACGGGCTGCCACTCCTCCTCGGTCATCGTCGCCGTCTCGTGCCCGAAAACCCGGATCGAGCCCTCCGAGGGCTGGAGCAGCCCGACAATATGGCGCAATAGCGTCGATTTCCCGCTGCCGCTCCCGCCCAGGATGACGAATATTTCCCCCTTATGTATGTCGAAGCTGACATCCTTGAGGATTTTCCGGGTGCCGTAGTAGGTCACGAGATTTCGCACCTCGACAACCACGTCTCCGGCTTCACCGTTTATTGCCTCACTCGCCACCGCTCGCGCTCCTACTCGATCGCATAGAAAAACGCCGTGAACACCAAATTGGCGAAAATAATCAGGAAAATCGAGACGACCACCGAGTTCGTCGTGGAGCGTCCCACGCCCTCCGCGCCTCCCTCGACCTTGATACCCAGATAGCAGCCCGTCATGGCGATGAGGAAACCGAACACAAAGCTCTTCGTCAGCCCCCGCATCACGTCGCCCATGTCGATGGCGTCCATGGTGTGGCGAATGTATTGCCACGAACCCAGATCGACAACGGTGACCGAGAGAAGCCAGCCGCCGAAAATCCCCATGAAGTCGGCGATGAGCGTCAGAATCGGCACGGCAATCATCATCGCCAGAATGCGCGGCACCATGAGGAAGCGGACGGGGTTGAGCCCCATCGTCGTCAGCGCATCGATCTCCTCGGCCATTTTCATGCTGCCGATCTCGGCCGTGAACGCCGAGCCGCTTCGCCCGGCGACGATGATGGCGGTGAGCAAGGGCCCAAGCTCCCGCGTCATCGACAGGGCGACCGCGTTCGCGACGAGGAGTAGTTGTCCGAACTGCTTGAGGAGCGATGCGCTCTGGAGGGCCGAGATCATGCCCACGAAAAAATTGATGATGACAACGATGAAGATCGCTTCCCAGCCGACCCGCACACCCTGCTCGATGGCGCTCTCCCACCTGACCCCGCTGCGCTCCCGCTTCCAGGGAGCGAGGAAGCCCCAGTAAGCCATCTCGCGGCAGAGCCCGGCGGCATTCCGGATCGTCGCGCCGGCATCCATCACCGCTCGTCCGAGCGCCGCCAGCGCTTCGATCCCGGGGGAGGTCTCCTGCTTGCCGGCCAACGCCTAAAGCCCCTCTTTCGCCTGCTCCGCGTCCGGATAGATATCGAAGACATCCGTCAGGCGGGCGAGTTCGAATACCTGCTTGACCTTTTCGGTCAGCCCCGCGATCCGGAATTTTCCGCCGTACGAGGTGGTTTCCTGAAGCCCCTCGACCAGGGTGGCGATGCCCGAGCTGTCCATGTAGCTCACCTCCCCGAGGTCCACAACGATCGCCGGCGCCTTGCCCGCGATCAGGTCCATCAGGCTATCACGAACGGTCGGCGAGTTGGACATATCCACTTCGCCCGACACTCGAACGAGGGATGCGTTTCCCAAATCCTCGATTTCAATTTCCATCAATCCTGCGCCCCCGTAGTGGATACGATTTTTTCAAGAAAAAGACAGGTTCCCTCTTCGCCGCAATCCTCGAACTCCATGCGGTCCATCACCTCCTGGATGAAGTGAACCCCGAGCCCGCCGGGGCGGACGTCGGCCAGGTCCCGGGAGCGGATTTTCGATGGGTCCACTTTTTTTCCGAAATCGCGCAGAATGAAAAAGAGGGTGCTCCCCTCGATCTTCCCCTCGCAGATTATCGGCTTGTCCGTCGCGCCCTCGTAGCTGTGCCGGATGATGTTCGAGCAGGCTTCGTCCACGGCGAGAGTGATCTTGCAGCTCTCGTTCTCGTCCATTCCCGCCATCGAGCACAGCGACTCCACCGAGGAGCGGACGATTTTCAGGCACGCGGGATCCGAGGGTATCTCGATCTGAAACCGTTTCACCGTCCGCCCTCCCAGGAGATTGAAACCAGCGTCATATCGTCGGCCTGGGACGCTCCCCGGCTGAAGGCCTCGACCGACTCGAGCACATGGGAGAGCACCCGCCGCGCCCCGGTCCCGGCCTCGGAGACGTCCACCAGCAGGTGCGGATCGTACTGCTCGCCCGAGGTATCCTGGGCCTCGGCGATGCCGTCCGAGTAGAAAAGCAGGGTGTCGGAGGGCTCGAGGCTTATCTTATCGGGCTGGTAGACCGTGGTGGGAATCATCCCCAGCGGCGGGCCGCTGGCCGACCCCGTCCACCGTGCCCCGCCCGAGGCGCCCGCCAGAAGCGGGGGCAGCTGGCCGGCGTTGCCCAACTCGAGCTCCCCTGTCGCTGGGTCCAGGATGCAGTAAACGAAAGTGACGAACATCCCACGCATCTTGCCCCTGGCGAGCGCCGCGTTCAACGCCGTCAACACCTCCGAGGGGGGATCCCCCTTGCTGCACATCATCCGGAACTCGCTCACCACCCGGGCCATGTAGAGCGCCGCGGGCACGCCCTTGCCCGATACATCCCCCAGAGCGAGGCCGACCCGACCGTCCGGCAAGACCTCACAGGCGTAGAGATCGCCGCCCACCTCCTGGGCCGAGCGGGTGAAGGCGTCGACCTCGAAGCGTTTCTCCTCGTCTTCGGGCAACGCGGCCGGAAGAAAGCTCCGCTGGATTTCCGCCGCCATTTTTATCTGCTGATCGAGGAGACTCTGCTTCATCTCATTTTCATGGAGGCGGGCGTTCTCGACGGCGACAGCCACCTGGCGGCAGAAAGTGGCGAAGAGTTCGAGGTCGTGGTTGGTGAACGGGCGGCCCTCCTTGTGGTTGAGGACCTCGCTCACCCCGACGATACCGTCGTGGACGATCAGGGGGGCGGCCAGGATGGATTTCGTCTCGAACCCGGTGGCCTCGTCCGCCTTGCCGTAGAATCGATCATCCTTCGAGACATCGGCCACGAGCATGGGCTCTCCCGTCTCCGCCACCGTGCCGGCGATGCCCTGCCCCTTTTCTATACGGATGGTCTTGAGGGTATCCACGCCGACTTCACCAACGGTGAGTTCGAACTCGAGGCACTCGAGTTCGTCGTTCCAGAGCATGATCGAGGCCGCCTCGGCGTCCATCATCTCCTTGGCCATCTGCATGACCCGGTTCATCACTTCCTGAAGGTTGAGGCTGGAGGAGACGAGAACGGTGACGTCAATCAGGCGGGAGAGATTCTCCACCCGTGTCCTGAGGTCCTCGAGTTCGGCGGCGGCGCCGGATTCCGGGAGGCCAGTTTGGGGAGGGCTCTCGGGAGCGCTCCGGGAGGCAGCCGGCATGTGGGCTCCCCTCTTCATTTGGAAATGGGCGGCCGGGGCGGCGCCCGCCCAGGGTCCGCCCGGCATGAAGTAATACCACTCAAGTCATTGATTACACAATATTTACCATTACAGCCTGGGCCTAAAGCATCGCTCGAGCCATCGGGGCGGTCCAAGAAAAATTCACCCTTCATCCGCCCCTTTTCTTAAACTCCCTTATCAGGAATTCCACCAAGACTCCTTGAAGTCATTTTTCTTATAGGCCCGCCCGGTTATTGTCCTTCACATCCCGGTTAATCACATTGACGGGCCACTCGCCCGAAAGCATCCGGCGAACCTCGCTCGGCGCACCGGCCTGAAGTCCCTTCATGGCCTCAAGGCTGTACCAGGCCGCGTGGGGGTTGATGATCACGTTGTCCCGGCCCCGGAGGGGATGGGGGTCGGGAAGGGGCTCGGGGTCGGTCGTATCGAGGCCGCAGCCAGCGATCTCGCCAGCGTCCAGGGCGCGCACGAGGGCGTCGGTGTCGATAATCGGCCCCCGGGAGCAGTTGACGATATAGGCGGTGCTTTTCATCCGGATGAAAACCTCGTCGTTGATCATCCCCCGGGTCTGTGGAATCAGCGGCGGGTGGATGGAGATGATGTCGGACTCGCCGAAGAGTTCATCGTTCTCCACCTTCCTTCCGGGGGCCTCGAACTGGCCCTCCTCGACGAAGGGGTCCGAGAAGAGAACCTTCATCCCGAACGCCGTCCCGCGGACGGCCACCTCGCGGGCGATGTTCCCGAAACCCAACAGGCCCAGCGTGCTCCCCTCGAGGCGGAACAAGGGCTTTCCGGCCATGACGTTCCACTCGCCCGCCCTCACCTGGCGGTCGAAGAAGGGCACCCGCCGGGCGCAGCCCAGCATCAGGGCCATGGCGTGCTCGGCCACCTCCTGGATGCAGTAGGTCGGGTTGTTGGTGACGATGATGCCCGCCTCGGTCGCCGCCTTGAGGTCGATGGTGTCCACCCCGATTCCGTATCGGGCGATGAGCTTGCACTTGGGCATCTGGGCCATCGCCTCGGCTGTGATGGGCCCGGCGTAGGTGTTCAAAATGGCGTCGCAGTCGCTCGCCTCGGGCAGGAACTCCTCGGGGGTTTTCGTCTGGAGCGCCACGAGGCTGGCGAGCCCCTTGAGAGCCTCCTCCTCGACATCGAGTGAATCCCACACATAGTCCGTCAATACCACCTTTGCGTCGCCGGACATCTTGCCTTCCTCCTTCTCTTCACCCGCCTCGCGGGGGCGCCGCCTGCGGGGGCGCCGGATATTAATAGGCCGATCAGTCGTTGGATATCGGTGCGGATGCTATCCCACCCCTCCGGGCGGATCAAGACGTTGAAATCCTTGACCCTTCAAAAACTGTATGCTACCAGCTAGAAGAATCACACCGCTCCGGGAGACCCAATGACCGAAATCCAGGACTACAGGCTCACGCCCGAGACCAGTGTCCTCGTCATCGTCGACTTCCAGGAAAGACTGATGGCCGCCATGCCCGAGGGCGTCCGCGAGCGGACGATTTCATCCATCGGCGTGCTGATCGCGGCGGCGGCGCGGTTCGGCATTCCCACGCTGGCGACCGAGCAATACCCCCGGGGGCTCGGCCCGACCGTGAGCGAGATTGCCGGGGCCGTCCCGGACTTCGCTCCGATCGAAAAAATCTCGTTCAGTTGCGCCGGCGAGGAGGAGTTCACCAACCGCCTGAGGGCCCTGGACCGTTCGCGGGTAATCCTCACGGGTTGCGAGACGCACGTCTGTTGTTACCAGACGGCGCTCGACCTGATGGCGAGCGGCTTCGTCGTTCACGCGGTGGCCGACGCCCTGTGCTCGCGGCGCAAGCTCAACTGGCGGACCGGACTCTCCGCCCTCGAGCGGGCCGGTGCGATACCGACCACGACCGAGCAGGCGGTATTCGATCTGCTAAGAGTAGCCGGGACCGAGGACTTCAAGGCCCTCTCCCGACTCATCAAATAACCGCCCTGCCCCTTCCCTAAAGAGAGAAAAAATTCATGCCTGATCCTCAAGGCCCAAAAACTCAAGGCCGCAAGATTCGCGTGGGCGTGCTGTTCGGCGGGCGCTCGTCCGAGCACGAAGTCAGCCTGGCCTCGGGCCGGGCGATCATGGCCCACCTCGACCCGGGGCGCCACGAGGCGATGCCCATCCTCGTCACACCCGAGGGCAGATGGCTCCTACTGCCGGAGCCCTGCTCCACCCCCTCCGAGGGCCGCGAGGTGTACTTCCCGCCCACGCCCGGCGACGCCCTCCTCGTTTCGGCGGACGGCGGGGAACCCGCCGGGGTGGATGTCTTCTTTCCCATCATCCACGGCTCCCACGGCGAGGATGGAACCCTCCAGGGTCTTTTCGAGCTGGCCGAGGCGCCCTTCGTCGGCTCGGGTTGCCTCTCCTCGGCGGCCTCGATGGACAAGGCGGCGGCCAAGGCCATCCTCCGCGCAGCGGGGCTGCCGCTGCTCCCCTCGATCACGATCACGGGCGAGCGTTGGAAGGCCGGGCGGGAAGCCGTCCTCGAGGAGACCGAGGCCGACATCGGCTATCCGCTCTTCGTAAAACCTTCCTCGACCGGAAGCAGCGTCGGCATCCACCGGGTCGAGGCGGCGGCGGGGCTCCCGGATGCCGTCGAGGACGCCTTATCCTACGATTTCAAGGTGCTCATCGAGGAGGAGGCACACGGCAGGGAGTTTGAGTGCGCCGTCCTCGAGGACCCCGAGGGCGATGAGCCCCTGGCCACTCCCCTCGCCGAAATCCTCCCCCGGGAGGGGTGGTACGACTACGAGGCCAAATACACGCCCGGAAAAACGGAGGTCGTCATCCCCGCCGATCTCGACGAGGGGGTCATGAGCCAGATGCAGGCCCAGGCCCGGACCGCGTTCGCGGCGCTGGGCTGCTCGGGGCTCGCGCGGGTGGATTTCTTCTACCGCGAGTCCCGGGGGGAAATTTACATCAACGAGCTCAACACCCTTCCCGGCTTTACCGAGCTCAGCGGCTACCCCAAGATGATCGGCGAGGCGGGAATCGCCTACCCGGCGATGCTGGAGCGCCTCATCGCCTGCGCCTTCGCGCGACACGCCCGCTCCCAGGCGCGCCTCTTCCGCCGGGAAGGCTGAGGCCGGCCCTCCCTTTCCTTCCGGCCGGCCAACCGACTGGGACATACGATATGATTTTCATCGGGCTCATCACACTCGCAGCCGCCGTTATTTTCATTTTCGTCCACCTGACCGCCTACGCCGTCCGTTGGGCCGTGGAGGGGCGCTGGACCCAGGACGAACGCTCCCTCGCCGAGGCCCCCCTCTCGGGAGCTCTTCACATCGCCGCCGAAATTCTCTCGTCCGGCGCCGTCCTTTTACTATTGGTGGTGGACCTGGCTCTCATCATCCGCCACCTCCGCTGGAAACGCCCCCCTCCGGCCGCCGCCTCGGCGCCGGCGCCACCTCCGGGAGACGATTCGCTCCCACCGGGAGCCGGGCCGCCCCCCCCGCCCGGAACGGCGAGAAGACCCGTCGTCCTCCTGCACGGAGCCGGGATGCGCGGGCTCACAATGGCCCCCCTCGCCCGCAAGCTCCGCTCCGAGGGGCTCGAGGTTCATCTGTTCACCTACTGGCCGCCTGGGCTGCGGTTTGAGGCCTACGCCCGCCAGCTGAGCGACTACCTCGAGTCGATTCGAGGGGAGACGGGAGGCCTGGAATTCGACGCCGTGGGCCACAGCATGGGCGGCCTGATCCTCCGGCGCTTCATCGTCGTCCTCAATGGCCCAGTGAAGATCCGCCGGCTCGTCACCCTGGGCACCCCCCACGGCGGCTCGGTGCTATGGCGCTTCGCCCCGCCCGCGCTGGGCCGCCAGCTCCGGCCGGGTGGGGAGTTCCTGCGCCGGTTCGACGAGGCGGGCCTTCCCCCCGGCGTGGAGGCAACGGCCATCTCGGGCGGTTTCGATCAACTGGTCGTCCCGAACGCGAACGCCCGCTGGGAGGGGGCCACGAATCACACCATTCCCGACGCGGGCCACACTCGCCTTATTTTTCACCGGGAAACGCTTCGAATCGTTCTGGGGGCTCTCGACCAAAAGACCTTGGTCCAGGAGGTTTCCAGCCATTAAAACCGCCGCCCATTGGCGGGCCAATCGGGTTAAGCGCCGCCCTTGAGGAAGGGAATATAAATGTCCTCGCGGGTCGAGGGGAGGCCGTGCTCGCGGGTGATCTCGTGTTTTTGCGCGAGCACCTGATAGAGACCCAGGTAGCCGGCGTAGAAACACTCCGCCGAGCACACCAGCCAAAGGCGGTAGACCCGGTAGGTGCGCTCGCCGACAATCTCCTTGAGGAGTTCGGCGTTATTCTCGAAATTCTCGTACCACTGGTGGCAGGTCCTGGCGTAGTGGAGCCGGAGACTCTCCACGTCGAGAACCTCCCATCTCTCCTGTTCCATGACGTCCAGGATGTGGGTGATGTTGTCCATCTCGCCGTTGGGAAACACCAGTTTCTCGAGAAAGTCGGTCTGGCTCGATCGCTTCCAGTACTTCTCGTGGGTGATCCCGTGATTGAGAAACAGCCCCCCGCCGCGAAGGCGGTCGCGGACCCGGCCGAAATATGACGGGTAGTTTTCGATGCCGATGTGCTCGATGATTCCGATGGCCGAAATCTTCCGGTAAGTCTGGCCCTCGGGGAGATCGCGGTAGTCCATGTGGTGAATCTGGCACCTGTCCCCGAGCCCCTCGCGGCGTACCCAGGCCTGGCCCCACTCGGCCTGCTCGCGCGAGAGGGTGACGCCGGTCGCTTTCACTCCGTAGTGTTTGGCCGCCCAGATGGCCAGGCTCCCCCACCCGCAGCCGATATCGAGATACTCCTCGCCGGGCGAGAGGCGCAGTTTCCGGCAAACAAGGTCCATCTTGTCGCGCTGGGCCTGGTCGAGACACCCTTCGGGCTCTCGGTAGTAGGCGCACGTATAGAGCATGTTCTCGCACAAAAACAGATTGTAGAATTCATTCGACAAATCGTAGTGATGGGAGATCGCCTCGGCGTCGAACTCTTTCGTCCGGGTCTTGGGCATGTCGCTTCTCCTATTTTATACGATTTTCGGGCCAACCGTTGCCGCTCACCCCATCCCGAAGGCTCCCTCGAGGACCACCCGCCTTCGGAGCCATGCGTTTGCGCAAATCATCTTCGCCGCAGAGCGGATCAGGCTCTCCGGAAGGGCATCGGCGAGCCGGACCGCCACCCCCCCGCCGCCCGATCCGTAAATCTCCGAAAGGCGGCCGACGTAGGCGGCGAGTTCCGAGCGGCCCTCGAGCCAAGCGAGAATCTCCTCGGCGGCCAGCCGCGCGCTCCGCACCGCGGGGCCGATCCCCTCTCCACTAAAATCCTGGGCCAGCCCCGCCGCGTCTCCCACGAGGACGAACCGCTCGCCAGCGGGGAGCCGCGCCTTCCCACGGCGAATCGCGTAGGCATGCCCCTTGAAGGGAGTCAACTCCACCCCCTCCGGGAGGCGGCCGCTCCGGCGGAGCCTTCTCATCAGCGCACCCAAGCGCTCGTGGACGCTCGGCTTCTTGCCGACGCACCCGACGCCGATGTTCATGAAATCGCCCTTGGTAAAATACCAACCGTAGCCCCGAAAATCGGGCTCGGCGAAAAGCTCGGGACGACCGAAGTGAGGAGTGGCGCTCCTCAACCGCCCGGCGCCGACCTCGGTCTCGCTCTCCCGGGTCAGGACGACAACCTCTTCTGAAGAGATGCCGCCGAGCGCCCGGGCGACGGGACAGGTGTAGCCCCCCGCGCCGACAACCATCTCGGCTTCGATCCACTCGCCGCCGATATCGAGCCGGACGCCTGACGCCTCCGCCTCGACGGCGCGCACGCGGACGCCCTCCCGGACCTCGGCGCCGGCCGCCTCGGCGCGCCTGAGGAGATAGTGGTCGAATTCCTTCCGGACGATCCCGAAGCTCGCCGGCTCGGGCCAGCTGGTTTCCTTGAGTTTCTCGCCGTAGCCGACGAGTACGGTGTCGATGGCCTGAATGGTGTGCGGATAGGCCGCCGGGTCGATCTCGAGATCGGCCAAGCAGCGTTTCGTCACCCAGCCGGCGCACAGCTTAACCCGGGGGAACTCGCGGGCCTCGATAACGAGGACGCGCCGCCCGGCCCCGGCCAGCCGCCAGGCCGCGGTGCTCCCGCCGGGACCTCCCCCGACGATGACGGCCTCCCAGCGGCTCATTCCGGAAGCCTCTTCACGCGAAGGGCGATCTTCATCTTGTCCCAGTAGGAAAGCTCGAGCGCCTCCATTTCGTCCGCCACCGGCATCACATCGAAGAGATCGCCGATGAGGTCGATGTCGCCGTCGCAGTACGCCTCGCCGAACTCGGCCGCCGTCGGGTTCATCAAAAGCCGCTTAAACACCTGGACAGTGGGGATCACGACTGTGACGGGACGGACATCCCGGCCGAGAGAGATTTCGGCATCGTCCCAAAGACGGACCCTGAAACCGACCTGGATGGGGGCGTAGATATCCCGGAGAATTTGAGCTGCCGCGGCGGCGTTCAAATCCTGGTGAGTGTCAGAGCCCATCCCCACACCTTCCTCATCATAAAATACTTGGTAAAAGGATACCAAAAACAACCCTAAATTTCCGCCCCCCAAAGCCCCCCGCCCCCAGGCGCAGGGGCAGGGGGAGCCTCCGAAATAGAAAAATCGCCAAAACAATTGAATTTATTTGATTAAGGAGAGATCGCCCGAAGCGGTCAGAGGGATTAATCCGGCGGTCCACCGAGCACTTCGGGGTTGACCAGGTTGATTGGACGCTCGCCCGAAAGGGCGAGGCGGATGTTCTCGGCGGTCCGCCCGAGGGCGGCGGCGGCGGTCTCCCGCGTCCGGGAGGCGTAGTGGGGGCTGAGCAACACGTTGGGAATCGACCGTAGCGGATGATCGCCGGGCAGGGGCTCGGGGTCGGTCACGTCGAGGTCCGGGCTCCCCTTGAGTCGTTCTCTAAAAGAATCGCTCGCGAATATCTCTAATCGTTCTCGAGAATCTCTTCCAACGTTACTGCCCGGCGCTCGGCGTGGCTGAGAAGCATCGCCCGCATCACGCCCAGCGCGCGCACCCCCTCCTCGCCCCCGACCTCGGGCTCGCCTCCCTCGCGGACACAGCGGGCCAGGTCGGTGAACTGTTCGGCGTTGGCCAACTCCCTTCCCGCCACCATCCCGACGCCGATGTCGATCTCCTCGGCGTCGCCCATCGCCTCCTCCAGGCGCTGGAGGGTGGGCATCCCCCCGCTCGTGAGGCTGAGCGTCGCCTTCGTCCCCTCGATCAGAACGCCGACGCGAAAGGCGGCCATGTAGCTTCCCGTCAAAGCTCCGACAACGCCGCTCGAGAACCGGAGCACCCCCGCCGCCGAGTCGTCCGTCCTCGAGGGGCCGCCCACCTTCCCCGCCGCCGCGTCAACGGACTCGATCTCCCCGAAGAGAGCCTCCAGGAGGTCGGCCAGGTGAATCGTATAGCTGTAGAGCGGGCCGCCGGGATTCTCGACCGGGTCCCAGCGATCGCTCCCCTCCCCGGCGGTGAGTCCGAGGGTGTTCGAGAAATGCGCCAACACCAGGCTGACCGTCCCCAACTCGCCGGCGTCGATTATTTTCTTGGCCCGGCGAAACATCGGCCAACGCCGGAAGTTCTGCCCCAGGGCGAGCTTGACGCCCGCCTCCCGGCAGGCGGCGACGATCTCCTTCGCGTCCGAAACCGAAAGGGCCATGGGCTTTTCCATGTGAATGTGCTTTCCGGCCCAGGCCGCCGCCAGGGCCTGTTCCTTGTGGCCGCTGTTCGGCGTGGCGATGACGACAGCTTCGGTCTCCGGATCGGCCAGGAGAGATTCCATCGAATCGTAGCCACGGCAGCCGTACTTCTCAGAAAACCCATCGCGGGTGGCCGGGGTGCGCGCGAAACCGCCGGCGATCTCGGCCGCCCCCGAGGCCAGCGCCGCGTCGGCGAGCACCTCCCCCCACCAGCCCAGCCCGATGAACGCCACTCTCAACGGATCATTGTTGCTCATCAATCTCTCCCGGGAAAAAAGAACTTGAAGAAACGCCGCTCCGCCTCAAGCGAAGCGGAGCGGTGAAGGACCCGAATGGTCAAAATTCAAAAGACGACTGGAGTGCTCGAACCTACCCGATGATTTTCAACTCGGGGACGCTGAAGGGCGCCGAGGAGTTATGGATGGCCACCTGAAGGGCGACGTTGCGCGCCGCCTCGCGGAAGGCTATCGCCACTGGGCTGTCCGGCTCGCTCACCACAACGGGCTCGCCCCGGTCGCCGCCCAGGCGGACCTTGATGTCGAGCGGCACCGCGCCCAAAAAAGGAACCTCGTAGCGCGAAGCGGCCTCCTCGCCACCACCTGAGTCGAATATATCCTCCCGGTTCCCGCAGCTGGGGCACTCGTAATAGCTCATGTTCTCGATGATCCCCAAAATCGGCACCTCCGTCTTACGGAACATCTGGAGCCCCTTGCGCGCGTCGAGCAGGGCGATGTCCTGGGGAGTGGTGACGATGACGGCCCCGGAGAGGGAGACCTGCTGGACGATGGTGAGCTGAACGTCGCCCGTCCCGGGCGGCAGGTCGAGGATCAGGTAGTCCAGATCCTCCCACAGGGTTTCGCCGAGAAACTGAACGAGAGCCTTCATCACCATCGGCCCGCGCCAGATGACCGGGCTGTCCTCGTCCACCATGAATCCGATGGACATCACCTTCACCCCCCGCGCCGAGAGCGGGTAGATGCGGTTATTCTCGTCGACCATCGGCTTCTCGTCCGCCACTCCGAGCATATGGGGCTGACTCGGGCCGTAGATGTCCGCGTCGAGCACGCCCACCTTCGCGCCCTCGCCCACCAGGGCCAGCGCGATGTTCGCCGCGACGGTGGACTTGCCCACCCCGCCCTTGCCGCTCGCCACAGCGATGATGTTCTTCACCCCGGCGATATCCATTTTCCCCTGCCCCACGGGCCTGGCGGTGACGTGACTATCCAGGCGCACGTTGACGGCCGCTACTCCGTCCAGCACCCCCACGGCCAGACGGCAGTCTTCAAAGAATTGATCCTTACGAGGATGCGCCGGGGTGGTCAACACCAGCGTGAAGGCCACGGCGTCTCCGCAGATCTGGACGTTCTTGATCATCTTGAGGCTAACGACATCCTTGCCCAGGTCGGGGTCCCTCACCTTTTTCAGCGCCTCGAGAACCTGTTCCTCCGTGATTTCCGCCATCGACATTCACTCCTTAGGTGCGCTTGCGCGCATCGAAAAATCGCCATAATTCGGACGCTCCGGCCTTTTTCTTGGGGAAAAACGCCCGCCTCCCCCCGTTGCAGCGGCCTATCTTATGGCCCGGTTTTCTTGACTGTCAATCACTCGGCGCCTCGGAATCCGGACCAGCGTACCTTTTCTTTCGCGAAATTCCCGCCGTTCGGTTGACGCCCACTCTCCCGAGAGACTAAATATACTTCGTCCCACTCCTGAGGCAGGGGCGGGCAGGAGAAACGCCAAGCCGGATATATCCCGAAAAATTTCCGTATATGCAGAGGGGAGCCGAAAAATTGGACATCATCGTTTGCGTCAAGCAGGTCCTTGACCACGATATCCCGCCGAGGGATTTCAAGGTGGACGAGGAAGCCAAGGCCGTCGTTCCGCCGTCGAACGTCTCGCCCGTCATCAGCAACTTTGACGAATACGCCGTCGAGGAAGCGATTCTACTGAAGGAAGCACACGGCGGAACAATCACCGTCCTCACCGCCGGAGGCGACAGCGCCCGCGACCTGCTCAAAAAATGCATGGCCATGGGGTGCGACGAAGCGGTCCTGCTCCAGGACAGCGCCTTCGAGGGATCGGACCCGTTCGGCATCGCGCGCATCCTCGCCGGGGCGATCCGGAAAATCGGAGCATTCGACATCATCCTCTGCGGCCGGATCAGCAGCGACTGGAGCCAGGGGGCGACCGCCCTGGCCCTCGCCGAAGCCCTGGACCTCCCCAGCGCCTCCCAGCTCATCAAAATCGACGTGAACGGAGAGAAGCTCCGATGCGAGCGCGTTCTCGAGGACGGCGAGGAGATCGTCGATATCTCAACGCCCTGCCTCCTGACGGCGAGCAACGAGATCAACACCCCGCGCCTCCCCTCGGTGAAGGGCATTCTCATGGCCTCGCGCAAGCAAATTCCCGTATGGGCGGCGGGCGACATCGGGGTGGACGCCGCCACCGTCGGAGCGGGCGCGGCCACCCTCGAACTCACTCGCCTCTACAAACCCGATTTGAGCACCCAGTGCGAATTCATCGAAGCCGACTCCCTCGAGGAAGCCGCCGACAAGCTCGGCGACCGGCTGCGCGAAGATAAAATCATCTAAACTCGGAGAGACCGATCCATGTCAAATGACGTATTGATATTGGCAGAACGCAACAACGACCGCCTCGCGATAGTGAGCAGCGAGCTCTGCGGCATCGGAAGAAAACTCGCCGACGAGAAGGGAGGCTCTCTCATCGCTCTCCTCATCGGCGGAAGCGGAACAAAGGACCTCGCCCAGGGCCTCATCGCTCTCGGGGCGGACAAGGTACTCACCGCCGAGGCGGATATCCTCGAGGGATACAACAACGCGGCCTACACCGAGGTCATCGACAGCGCGGTGGGCGAAACCGACCCGGCCATCTTTCTGCTGGGCTGCACCTCGTCCGGCCGCGACATCGGACCTCGCATCGCCTTCCGCCGGGGAACGAGCTACGCCAACGATTGCTCGGAACTCTCCATCGAGGAGGGCAAGCTCGCCGCCGCGCGGTCCGTCTACGGAGGCAACGCGCTCAGCTACGTCCGATCGAGGACAGACAAGGCGATGGCCTCCATCCGGATGAAGGCGTTTCCCCCCGCCGACATCGAAGAGGGCCGATCGGGCGAGTTGGGCGAGATCGAGGTCACAATCGAGGCTGGCGCCCTCAAGACGAATTTCATCGAGACGCGCCAGGCCGAGTCCGAGGGTGTGCGCCTCGAGGACGCCGAATATGTGGTGAGCGGTGGCCGGGGGCTCGGCGGACCGGAAAATTTCGAGCAGCTCGACAAGCTGGCGAAAGTCCTCAAGGCGGCGGTGGGCGCCAGCCGCGCCGCCGTGGACGCCGGCTGGGTCCCCACCCACATGCAGGTGGGCCAGACGGGCAAGATCGTGAGCCCGACGCTCTACATAGCAGTAGGAATCTCGGGGGCGATGCAGCACATGGTCGGCGCGGGACCCAGCAAGAATATCGTCGCGATCAACACCGACCCGGACGCCCCGATCTTCCAGCGCGCGCGCTACGGCATCGTGGGCGACTACAAGAAAGTCATCCCCGCGCTGACGGAAAAACTCGCGAAGCTGCTCGAGAGCTAGCCCGGGCGGGCCTCACACGAGCGGCTGATAGGCCCAGACCACCCGGCCGACGATCCAATCCTCGGGGCTCCCGCCATCGAGATCGATGTGGACGGCGAGCTCGTCGCGGTTCTCGGGCACCAGCCAGAGGCGTGGCGGGGTCCATTGAAGGCGTTTGAGGGTGCAGGCCCCCGAGTCGTCCCGGACGGCGAAGATCCCCTCGGCGGCGATTTCCTTGTCGCGCCGGTCGATGACCACCACGGCGCCGGGCTGGATGAGCGGGAGCATGCTCCGGCCCATCCGCCGGTCCACGCGAACGGCCACGAGGTCCGAGCGCCCCAACACCTGAGAGATGTGAATGAGGGCGTACTCCTCGATGTCCTCGTCAACGATCAGGGGCCTGCCCGCGGCGATCGAGCCGGAGACCAGGGGCACCGCGCGGAAATCGGTCTCCTCCACCACGCCGGGGCCCTGGACGTTCTCCGACATGCGCACGGCCACGTCCACGGGGCCGGCCACCACCGTCTCGTGGGCCCTTTTTCGGCCCATCAGCCAATCCACCGAAACGCCAAGCGCCTCTCCGATGCGGAGGAGCTTGCCCGCGCTGGGCTCGTTCTCCCCCTCCTCGTAGCGGGTGAGATTCGCCCAACTCAGACCCGACGCCTTCGCGAGCTGGTTGCGGTTCCAGCCCCGGCGGTTGCGGGCCTCGGAGATTCGCATACCGGCTTGCCTGAAATGAGTGGACTTGGCCATCGCGCAACTCGGTGAAGGAGAGGTCCCTAAATCGGCGGCACTCGAAGCCTAAATTGAGTTCAAATCCATCGACCGAAAAAACCTAGCACTTTGGGCGCGGGGGGGGAAGGTGGGCCGCGAAGCGGCCCTTGCGCAGCAGCCTCCCCCCGGCGGCGCGGCAAAGACCGCCTGATAAAAAACGGGCGCCTCCCGGAAGAGGCGCCCGTTAGTTGGATTCTCTCTCTGGACCCGGTTTTCCGCGCTCCGGCTGTTCCTCTCGTCCTCTCGGACTCCCCTCCCGAGGGGGACTAATCCTCGAAAATCGCGACCGCGCGGACGGGGGAGCCCGTGCCGCCCCGCCATTTCAGAGGAAAGCAGGCGAAGCGAAAAGGGCCCTGGCCGAGGACTTTATCCAGGTTGCAAAGACTTTCGAGGTGGGTGATCCCGACATCGAGACAGGCTTTGTGGACGAGGGAGTTCACATCCCCCGCCGGGCCCGGGCGCATGGAGTCGATCCCGAAGTGGACGACGCCCTGTGCGGCGAGCCATTCTGTGGACTCGACGGTGACGCCCGGGTTGTCCGTCCCGTAGGCCGGGGTCGGGAAAGTGCGCTCGTGGTGGCCGGTGTAGAGGAGAATGGTGCCGCCCTTCTGAATCGGGTCGCCGGATTTTTCGACGGCGGCCTCGAGGTCGGCGGGCGAGATCTCCGCTCCGGGCGCGATGTCGCGCAGGTCGATGCAGGTACCCATGACGAAACAATTCTCGAGGGGGTACTCGTTGATCGGGGTGGCGGTGGCCGAAAAATGGCGCGGCGAATCGAGGTGGGTCCCCCCGTGGTCGGGCATCGTGAAGTACATGACGCTGTTGCCGTGGACGTTGCCCGAGTCGGCGAAGGCTTCGTCGTGGGACTTCCAGACGCCGTGGATAATGGGCGGCTGGCCCGGATACTGGGGGGTCCGGTGGTAGAGTTCTCGGCTCAGGTCGATGATCTTGGGCATTTTCCTCTCCTGTCGGGCCTCGCCGGCGCGCGGCGGACCGGATGATTCCACGCAACCGCCCCTGGCGGGCGGGCGCGATTTATCGATGGATGACCCTATCTATCTACCCCAGCCGGGGGCCGGGGTAAAGATGCCCGAAGGCGGCCTTAGACCCGTACGGCCTGGCACTCCCCGCCGTCGACGTTGATCGAGTTGCCGGTGACGCTGCCGGCGAGGTCCGAGACCAGGTAGAGCACCGTCGTGGCGATATCGTCCGCGGAGACGAACCGGCCCATCGGTATCGCCGCAAGGCGCTTGGCCTTGACCTCGTCGATGGTCTTTCCGGTGAGCTCGGAGGCGCGCTTCGTTTGCCGGGCCATGCGCGGGGTGGCGGTTGCGCCCGGGTTGAGCATGTTCACACGAATCCCGTCGGGGGCGACGCGCTTGGCGAGTTGGTGTTTGTAGGCGGCCAGCGCCGCGTTGGGGATGCATCCGGAGCCGTGAAACACGTGGGTGTGGACATGGCTCAGCCCCGAGATGAAAATGATGCTCCCACCGCCCCGCTCGCGCAGGAGAGGTACAGCCGCTTTTGTGATCTCCACCGACGCTCTGAGCTTGAGATCGATCGCCAGGTCGATGTCATCGTTGGATACATCGATCGGGTCCGAGCGCCGGCTCACCCCGGCGACGTTCACAACGATGTCGAGTCCACCGAGCCGGGCAGCGGCCTTCCGCGACCATCGAGGCGGGCCGTCCACTCTCGGTCAGGTCCGCTGGCAGCGCCTCCGCCCGGCCTCCCCCGGCGGCGATCCCCGCCGCCACCTCCCTCAGATTTTCCTCGCTCCGCGCCACGAGAGCGATCGAGGCTCCGGCCCGCGCGAGCCACTCGGCGCAGGCGCGGCCGATACCCTGGCTCGCCCCGGTCACGAAGGCGCACTTTCCGCTCAAATCGATGGAGATCATCTCTCCCTCCCTGGTTCATGCCGTTGGATGATAGGACAAGCGTGGGCAGTCCGGTCCGCCCCTTTCTGAATTTGGGGCACAAGAGTAGGACCGCCCCGGCGGGGGCGCAACCCCGGCGGGGTTGTCTGGCGAAAGACCGGCCGGCTAGAAGAAGTACTTCCTGTCCTTGAAGTTGGGATACATCGCGGCCACCCATTTTCCGTAGCCGTTGAAAATCTGCGTGGGCCGCCTCTTATCGGTGCCCAGCATCCGCTCGGTCATCTGTGACCAGCGGGGATGCTCGAACGCGGGGTTCACGTTCGCCCAGAAGCCGTACTCGGTGGGGGCGGCGCGCTCCCAGAACGTCTGGGGGCGCTTGTCGGTGAGTTCTATCGAGACGATCGACTTCCCGTTCTTGAAGCCGTACTTCCAGGGCAGGATGAGCCTAATCGGCGCGCCGTGCTGTTGCGGCAGGGGTTTTCCGTAAACCCCGGTGGCGAGCATCGCCACCTCGTTCACCCCCTCCTTGATCGTGAGCGCCACGGTGAGGGCCACGAGTACCAGACGCGCAGCTGGCCGAGGGCGACCTTGGGTTTATAGAAGGTCTTGAAGACGATGTACTTGGCCGAGCTCTTGGGCTCGACCGCCTTGATGAGGTCCCGGATCAGAAACCCGGTCCAGGGCACCGCCATCGCCCAGGCCTCGACGCACCGGAAGCGCAGCAGCCGCTCCTCGTGCGTCATCGAACGGATGAGCGAGTCGATGTCGTAGGTCTTGGGCTTGTTCACCAGCCCCGAGACCTTCACCTCCCAAGGCCGGAGCTGGAGTCGCTTGGAGAGCCAGTAGATTCCCTTCGTCCCGCCGAACTCGTAAAAATTATTGTAGGTGGCCGTCGCCTACTCCTCGGTGAGCGGGCGGTCGAGTTTGACGTCCGGGTTCCTCTTGGCGGGATAGAGATCGAGGGTCTTGTCCTTGTGGGCCTTAGAAGTCTCGGCCGCGCCGGCGGCGGCGATCCCGCCCAGCGCCCCGGCCGCGACGGCCCCGGCCGCGCCCTTGAGGAAATTTCTCCGGTCAAAGAAAACCGTCTCTGGAGTCGCCTCCCGCTCGGGCATGGCCCACTCGGGTTTCCGGATAAAATTCATGATGTCTCCTTGGACCCCGGGAGGCGGCGGCGCGCCCGGAGAGAGTCTATATTCAGGAACGAAGGATCCCCAATCTGCGAGTTTCAGTCTCAGCTATGATAACGTGAGGGGTGGAGTCCGAAATCAACGTCTTTTTAAAAAATTATTCATGATCAAAGGGCCCGAGAGCGCCCCGCGACATCCCCGGAGGAGTCATGGAAGACAAGCGAATCCCGGTCGAGCGGCTCGAGAAATTCATCAAATCGACGATGAGGGCGCAGGGTGTGCCGGACGATCACGACGAAATTTTCACCCGGCGCATGATCGAGGCCGACCTGCGCGGGATGCACGGCCACGGCCTCATGCGCCTCACGCCTTACAGCCGCCGCCTCCGCGAGGGGGGCTACAACCTCAAGCCCGATATCAGGGCGACGCGCGAAACCCCCGTCAGCGCCCTCGTCGAGGGCGACAACGGCCTCGGCCAGGTCGTCATGACCTTCGCCGCCGAACTGGCCATCAAAAAGGCCAAGGAGAGCGGCCTCGCCTGGGTCGGGGTCCGGGGGGGCAACCACGCCGGCGCCGGGGGCGTCTACGCCGCCCTCGCCCTCCCCCACGACTTGGTGGGCATTTACATGGCCGTCGCCAACGCCAACCACATGCCCCCCTGGGGCGGGGTGGACATGCTCCTCAGCACGAACCCGATCGCCTTCGCCATTCCCGCCGGCGAGGAGCCCGGCTTCGTCCTCGACATGGCGACCACTGTGGCCTCCTACGGGAAGGTGAAGGTCTACGCCCAGGCGGGCCGGGAGATGCCCGTGGGATGGATGGTCAACCGCAAGGGCGAGCCCCTCATCGACTCCACCCGCGCGGACGAGGGCTTTTTGCTCCCCATCGGCGGCCACAAGGGCTACGGGCTGAACATGGTCATCGGCATGCTGGGGGGCGTCATGAACTCGGCGGCCTTCGGGGGCGATGTCGTGGACTTCAACAAGGAATTCTCCACCCCGCTCAACACCGGCCAGGCCTTCTTCGCCATGCGCCCCGACCTGTTCCGCGATCTGGGCGAGTTCAAGGCGGGCATGGACCGGAGCATCCGGGAGATCAAGCACTCGACCCCGATGGAGGGAAAGGGCCCGATCCGTATTCCGGGCGAGCAGGCGGTGGCCCGGGAGCAAGAAATGCGCGTGCGGGGAATCCCCGTCACCCCGCCCGTCCTCAAGGCCGTCCGGGAGCTGGCTGAAACCCTGGGGATCGAGGAGCGGCTCGAGGACTAAAATAATCCGCGCCCGAGGGGGGGGAGCATCCTCCCCTCTCCCTCTTGGAGTTGGGAAATATCCGGGCAACGAATTTTTCGGGAAATGTCGTCGTGGATTCGATCCCTATCCGGCCTAGACCGGTCAGCTAGCCAAGACTGATCAACGCGCCGCCAACCGTGATGAGCACCCCTCCCAGAACCATGAACGGGGTGATTTTTTCCTTCTCCCTGAGAAGGAAAAATGAAAAAAGCATGACGAACATGGGCAGGGCCGAGACGATGGGGGTGACGACCACGACACTCCCCCTGTCCAGGGCCAGGAACAAGGACAGTTGGGCGAAAATGGTCGAGACCCCAACCCATCCGAAAAGACCAAGACTCCGTCTCGGCAGCAAGGCGATTTTCTTATCCCCCAGCCACACCCAGGCGGCGGCCATGAGGACGGTCGATGTCGAGGCCATGACGAATATCGCGAGGGTCTTGTAGGGAACATCGGGGGACGAGTAGCGGATGATGAGGTCCCTGGAGACGTAAGTCATGGTCGCCCCCAGGCTGAAAAGCACCCCGCTGATAGCCCAGGAACGCACCTCGTCTTTCCGGACGGATAGCACGGCGATGCCCAGGACGATAAAACCCGTCCCGGCGGCCACCCGGACCGATATCACCTCGCCCAGCACCAAGACCGCGAGGGAACTCGAAAACAGCGGACCCAGCCCCCGAATCAGCGCCGAGGGCGACGCCCCGATTCGCTGTAGACCCGCGAAGTGAATCGTCCGGGCGAATCCGGGGATAAATACCCCGATCCCCACATACCAGAGAAGGCTCGGGTTTCCGAACTCCCGGAGGGGAACCGTCGCGGCCACCCAGGGGAGCATCCCCGCGGCCACAACGGCGGAAGTAATGAGCCTCCCATGATCGGCGGCACGTCCCGCCCATCCATCCGCGAGAGGATGTAGGTCAGCGCATAAAATACGGCCGCCGAGACGGCCAGGAAAATAACCTGCAATGGGCTTCCTCACAGCCATCCGAAAAGCCCCCCCCCGAGGGGGGAGGTACTTCTCCGGCCCGTTGTCGCCTGTAAATCCCGCTAAAAATAAACTTCCCCCGGCCCGACCGGCGGGGGCCACTCGCATTCGCCAAAGGGCCCGTCACCCCCCTTTTCGATATAGGCAGTGCGATCGTGGCCGGCGGGCAGGCCCCCTCCATCGATGAAATGCCGGTTCAGCCAGTCGAACATGTACTGATGAAAGCCCAGCCCACCCAGATTTTCGACGGACCACAGGATGTGGAACTGGTTCTCGAACACCCACATCTCCTTCGGGGAAGTAACGTCGCTGTAGACCTCGATGGCGTCCTCGAGCGGACAGAGCGGATCGAATTCCCCGGTGGCGAGCAGCACCGGACACCGAATCTTCTCGGCGTAGCCCTTGACCGTCATCCCCGCCGCCATCTCGTCGAACTCCTCCTCCTCGTCCATGCCCGCCATGTACATGAACATTTGCTTAAAGCGCGGGGAAGACCTTGAGAAGATGGTGTTGTTCGGATTGAAGCAGGCGATGGCGCTTACCAGGCCCGCGATACGGTGGTCGTAGCTCGCGAGCCTGAGGGACCAGTAGCTCCCCATGCTCACCCCGAGGACGTAAATATGGGAAGGGTCCACCTCCTCGCGCCCGAGCAGATAGTCGATCACCGCCGCCCCGGCGCGCTCGTAATTGTCCCCCACCGCGCGGATTTTTTGGATATTCGAGTTGCCCTGCCCCGGGCCGTCCATCGAGATGACATGAAACCCGCGGGCGAGGCCCGGGTTGGCGAAAGCGCGAGGGAACGACTCCTTGGTCTGGTCCATCCCCGGCACATAGATCAGGCAGGGCGCCTTGCGCCGATCCGGCAGGAGGTGAAACAGGCACGAAATGGTTTTTCCCTCGTCGAAGGGGACCTCGACGCGCTCGATGGGGTTCGGGCAACACTCCGCGCGCAGATCCACCATCTCCCGGAGCTTCGAGCACAGATAGAGCTTCACGGGGTTGTCGTCGTAGAAAATGGGATGCTGCGCCATCCGGTAGGCCTGAATGGCGTTGTCGTAGTGCTCCGCGGCGGTATGGCGGAAGCCGCCCTCGTGGGCGCACCGGGCGAGGGCCTCGTGGTGCTCGGCGATCTCGCGCCAGACCTTGGGATACATCTGGTAGTTATGGGCCCGCTTCCCGTGCGGGGCCTCGGTCTCATCGAGCTCGAAATTCTGCACCCGCCCGCGCATGTTGAGCGCCAGATCGAGCATCCACTGCTGGTTGTCGCGCTGGGTCCTGAGTTTCTTGATGGCCATGAATCCTCCCCTTTTTCGTTTGCCGCGCCAGCCAACTCCCGGTGCGGGGAAAAGGTCGGATATGCTAATGAAAATGATTTAGAGGATAATACGCCGCCCACAGGGCGCAGGAAAGAGAGCGGACCGCAGCCGCCTCCCCGCCGTCCTCAAGGCCGCCCAGGAGCCTGGAAGCGGCGGTCAAGTTCGAAGGTTGATTAGCCGCCGACCCCAATCAGCCCCCCACCCAGGGCGATGAACACCCCGCCCAGGATCATCAGCGGGGTAATTCTCTCCATCTCCTCAAGAAAGAGGCGGGAGAGGAGCATCACGAACAGGGGCTGGGACGAGACGATGGGGGTGACGACGACGACGTTGCCGCGCTCCAGGGCTAAGAACAGCGAGGTCAGGGCGAGAAAACCAAAAAAACCGACTAAAACGAAGAAAAAAAGGCCCCTCCTCGGAACCGAGGCGAGGCTCTTTTTATCGAATCCACCCCACGCGACACTCATCACGAGCACCGATGTCGCGGCCATGACAAAGATTGCCAGGGTCTTGTATGGCGTCTGGACGGAGGCGTATCGGACGACAAGGTCGCGCGAGACCAGGATCCACGTCGCCGCCAAGCCATAGAGCACCCCGATTAATGACCAAGAACGCATCTCCCCTTTCCGGATCGAAAGGGCGGCGATTCCCAGGACGATGAAACCCGTTCCGGTGGCCACTAGGTCCGAGAGCGCCTCGCCCAGCAAAAGAACCGCGAACGTGCTCGAGAAGAGCGGCCCCAGCCCCCGGAGGAGCGCCGTCGGCGACGCGCCGATTCTCAGTATGCTCGCGAAATGAACCGCCCGCGCAAGACCGGGGATGAACACGCCGAGCCCTACGTACCAGAGGAGACTCGGGTTCGCGTACTCGCGGGCGGGCACAACGAAGAGCACCCAGGGCAGGAAGAGCGCCGCGATGACAACCGAGGTGATGAGCCCGCCCAGGAGCGGCGTCACCTCCCGCCCCGCCAGGCGCGCGAAGATGTAGGTCATCGAAACAAAGAACGACGACGCAACCGCCAGGCCGATCTCTCGCACAGGCTCCTACCCCCCTGGTCGAAGCCACCCCCTCAGGAAGAGACGAAAAAGCTCCCCGGCAACTCAACCGAGGCGCCTCCCGTAGACGCTTAACATCCAATTTCTCCGGGGGCCAGCCTCGCCACCGCTAATCCTGCTCGATCAACTCCTCGCAGTAGGGCGCGCGGGTCATGTAGACCGGCTCGCCCTCGGTGATGAGGATGTGATCCTCGATGCGCACCCCCGCTCCGCCCGGGATTCCGGGCACGAAAATCAGCGGCTCAACGGCGAACGTCATGCCGGGCTTGAATTCGACGCTCTCGGCCCCCGGCATCACCTCGCCAATGTAGGGCGGCTCGTTCGGCGAGATCCCGCAGCCATGGCCAATGAAGAGCTTGATGAAGTTCTCCTCGAGCCCCGCCAAGCGGGCCACCTCGAGGAACTCGGCCGCCGAGTCGTCGTTCGTATAGCCGGGCCGCATCTTTTCGATGCCCGCCTTCAGGGACTTGTAGACGGTCGTATAGACCTTTTTCTGCATCGGGTGGGGCGGGCCGCCCGCGATCTTCGCCCGACCGCAGTCGCCGAAATAACCGTTCCAGCAGGCGCCGATGTCGATGAATACGATGTCGCCGTTGCGGATGATCTTGTCGGTCGGGAAGCGCGTCGGGGGGGCCATGTGTTCGCCCGAGGCGACGAAGGGCGAGGCCAGGTGACCGAATTCTCCTCCGTGGGTGAAGAGGGTCTTCATGGCCTCGGCGGCCACGTCGAACTCCCTCACGCCGGGGACGGCGGTATTGAGAGCGGTGATCGTCACCGCGTCGGCGATGGCGCAGGCCTGGTGGAGGCAGGCCACCTCGTCCGGGGTCTTCTGAACCCGGCTCATGTACATGAACATCTCGCCGTCAACGAAGGTGGCGTCGGGCAGGTATTTTTCGATGGCGGCGCGCTGCATAAAGGTGTGGCCGTCGAGGCCAATGGTGCCGCCCGCGACGCCCCAGTCCTTCATCCGCTTGGCGATGTCGTCGCGGACAGTTCTCTCGACGAGGCCGGGCTCCTCCAGGATGCCGATGGGAACGTAGTCGTCGACCCAGGGCATGCATTCCTCGATGCGGTGCGCCTCGCCCGAGGAGGCCATCAGGGTGGGATCTCCATCCTGCTTGAGGAGAACGCCGTAGGTCGTCGAGGAGCGGTACTGGATCATGATGACGCGGGCGCTCGTCAGATAGCGGACGTTCTCGTCCTTCCAAAGTATCAGGGCGTCGATGTCGGCCTCCTTCATGGCAGCCTGGGTCTTGGCGACACGCTCCTTGCGCATGCGGTCCATGTCGATCCGGTGCTCCCAATCGACCATCATTCCTCCGCGCGCCCATGTGGGATAATCCGTCATTCGGTTTCTCCTCCTTCTCGGGTATGGCAATAAAATCCATCTCGGGCGCCTGAGGCGGGCCCCGAATCAAGGTTCTGACTGGCCGGAATTCCGGGCGCGACGCTAGCACCCCGCTTGAAGGGTGTCAAGAAATCCCGTTCGCACCCGGGGCCCCGGGTGCGTATAATGGAGTTCCCACCGCCCGATGGACATGCGCTGATGGGCAGGCGACGGGACACCTCCGACTTCAAGCGATCGAGCCGGATTCACCGGGTCCGCCTCAGGCCGACGGCCGAGGAGCGCGAACTCACCGAGAAACTCATCAAGAGCGGGGGGGCCGGCCCGAGGGAAGCTTACGGGCAAAAGCTCCTGAACGAGATGTGCGCCCGCCTCCGGATTCCCCCGGTCCGGCTTCACGTCCAGGACAAGAACCAGCCCCACAAGAAGCAGGGGGGGCGCCTGGCCTATAAGGAGTATGGGGCCTACTATCTCGATGACCAGGTGATCCGGATCGCCAATCTGACGGCGGTGCGGGGCCAGGTCGTCGCCGGAAAAACGTTTTTCGACACTCTGGTCCACGAGTTCATGCACCACCTGGACCGGAAGCTCCTCCGGATTCCCTCGACCCCGCACAGCCCGGGCTTCTACAACCGGATCGACGACCTCAAGCGAAAGCTCCTAGGGGGGGGAGAGGACGCCCCCGCCGGAGAGGAGAGCGAGGGCCAGTGGGAGCCGCCCCCGAAGGGGCTGCTCTCCGCCCTCGAGCGGGCGACGCGGGAGGCTCGCGAGGCGGGCCGGATGCCCGAGCCGGACGCTCCCCGAACCGGCCCGCCACTGGGAACCAGGGCCCCCCGCTGGGGGCCGGAGGCGGGTCTTTTCTCCAGCCCCCAGCGCGGCGCCGGGGAGAAAGGAACCGCCCGGGAGCGGACCACCCGAGAGGACAAGGACGCGCCCTCATGCAAGGGGAAAAACCGGGAGAGGGGTGTCTCCGGAAGACCGCCGGGGCCGGGCCAGACGAGGCCGATAGCAGCCCCTAATGGCGAGGCCCTTAATGGGGGAGCCCGTGAAGGCTCCGGCCTGGAGGCCGCGGACCGCAAGGTCGCCGGCCCGGCGACGGGGCAGCTCACTCTCGACCTCGAGGATTAGTGTGCGTGAAGGCCCCCCGGCCTGGTGGTCCCCGACCCAGGGAGGGGTGGACAGAGACCGGGCCGGGGAATGATCTAGCTTCTGAATTGTTCTTACTCGAAATATGGATCTTTCCCCGGTTGGAAAATCGCGTTCCGGAGCCCGGATTTTATCCCGGAATTCATAAGGAGTTTCCGCAATGCAGCCCGCAAACGATTTTTTGAGAAAACCGACCGGCCCAATGATGGGATTTTGGTCTTGGCGTTACCTCGATAAATGGAAGACCTTGAAGTTGGTTAACAGCCGGCGCATCAAGGGAATTTACGGTAAATTCCCCTCGATCTTCCCGCCGGGCGAGAAATTCCCGGATTTCGAGCTCAAGGATCTGGAGGGCACCCCGCACCGGATGTCCGATTATTTGGGCAAAAAATATCTCGTCGTGACAACGGGCGCCATAACGTGACCGCCCTACCGGCGGCAGGTGCCGTTTTTCGAGGAAATGGCCGAGAAATATGCGGATCGCGACGTTAAAATATTCAATATCTATGTCCGCGAGCCGCATGCGGGAGAGGTGGGATTCCCCGAAATCAAAAATCATGAAAGCTACGAGCACAAACTTGGATACGCGAAGGAGATGGCCACAATCAAAGGAATGAAAAACACCATTTTGGTTGACGAAATGGACCAGAAAGTCCACGAATTGCTCGGCAATCTCCCGACATTTGTCTACCTCGTGGGAAAGGACGGCCTAGTGAAATACAAAGCCACCTGGTCTGATGCCGAATATGTGGATGAATATTTAGCGAACTTGGTGAACAACGACCCTGATTTCGCGGGAAAACCGAAGATTGACCACACAATTTTCACCTATCATGCGCCGACGGATATTTGAGCGGCAATTGAATTAGATGGGATTCCTTGACGAGATTCGCCGGATTGATGTGTCAATACACCACTTAAATCAATCAAAAACCTATTTCACATGCCTATTCCGGTTGTTACTGGAAAACAAATCAACCGGGTTATTCAGGTGTCTTTAATTATCACAAATCAAACATGAGACAACCCATAACGCCCTTTGAGACTGACCTTCCATAATTCCCTTTTTGGTTCATGATCAAATATACCTATGTTTTTCCTTACCTTGACACCCTGAGGAAGCTCGCCTATAACCACCCCCGTGAAGAATCTAGACGTTGATGGCAGATCTAACATATTAAAAAGAATTGGCCTTCCCGCCCTTTCAAAAGCCCCAATAGGGCACCTCCCCAGATCGTTTTCGAAGGAAATAACTTTTTGACCAATCCCAGCGAGAAAAAAGAATCGGAATCGTCATCTCCCAGTAAAAATGACGGCGGAACCCAAAAATCCAGTTCAGGAAGACCGGGGCGCCGCAGCTCAAAATCAGCTGCACAAAAAGGGAGCCAAAGGTCAAAAAAAGACGGAAAATTCTCAAATAAACGGGGCCGCCCGAATTCTGGCCGGGCAAAGAGAAATAGTTCTCTCACGTTTCCATCCTCATTGCCCGAACCGGTAGCACCATCCCCTGTCGTTGGGATAGGACAATTTGACCCTTCCCTTACTGAGTCTTTCCGGTCTCTAAACCTCAGACAGGAACTTCTTCACGCGATTCATGACATGGGTTACCTGGAACCCACCCCAATTCAGAATAAAGCGATTCCCGTTGCCCTTGATGGCCGGGATATAATTGGCAGCGCTCAGACAGGAACGGGAAAAACAGCCGCCTTTGCTCTCCCTACACTGCAAAAGCTTCTCGGAGGAAAAGGAACCAGAGTATTGGTCCTCACCCCCACCAGAGAACTCGCAATCCAGGTCTCCGAGCATTTTGAATATCTTGGCAAATACCTCACATCAACCGTCGCCCTAATATACGGGGGAGTGGATTACGAACCTCAGTTTAAGGCTCTCTTAGACCAATCCGATATTGTTGTCGCTACCCCTGGCCGGCTCCTCGACCATATGAGAAGAAAAACCGCTAGTTTCTCTAATTTAGAAATATTAATCCTTGATGAAGCGGACCGGATGCTTGATATGGGTTTTGCTGATGAAATTAATGAGATCCTCAATAAAATTCCAAACAACAGGCAAACCATGTTATTTTCGGCGACAATCCCACCAACTATTCAGGGATTATCACAAAAGGCTCTCCAATCGCCGATCAATGTTTCAGTAGCCCCACCCGCGACTCCCGCCGAGGGAATATTCCACGGCGTCTACCCAATCAGCGCTATTAACAAACCAAGAGCAGTTCTCGAAATCCTGGAACGCGCGGAGGTGAAATCCGTCCTCGTATTTACAAGAACAAAAGCGGGGGCTGACCAACTTGGCGACGCCCTTGAACGAACTGATTATTCAGTGGCACGCATCCATTCAGACAGAAGCCAACGCCAACGCGAAAAAGCCCTTAATGGATTCAAAAATGGCGACCACAAAATCCTGGTTGCTACTGATATCGTCGCAAGAGGGATTGACGTGACAGACATTTCCCACGTCATCAATTTCGATGTTCCCGAATACCCGGAGGACTATGTCCACAGAGCAGGTCGAACCGCCAGAGCCGGGCAAATTGGCTATGCCCTAACGCTGATGTCACCCGGAGAAATCATGCTCGTCAAAAATATTGAACGCTTTGTCGGAAAAGCACTTCCCCGTGTATCCCTTCCAGGACTAAAGGACGACATTCACCAAGGAAATCTTGGCGAAAACCCGAAGCCTCTTAAAGATCAACCTGCTGTCGCCCGCTACAACCACCAGAGAAGATTGAACCGCCGCACAGGATTGTCGTTGCGTTAATTTTCCCATTCCCTACTACAAACTCTTAAATATCCGTCTTAATATATTGAGAATAGGCACACTCCATCATCACAAATCCAAAAATCACAACAAAAGTTACGAGGCTTTTTTTTATTATTGTCACACAGGCCTTACATATATAACCACTCCGATTTGATATCCAACAACTAGAAATCGGTTTCGCCGTCGGATAATGGTGAAATTCCACTCAAATGGCTTTTGATTCGGAAAAGATTCCATGGAAAATATTTAATGAAAAATTCTCTACATCACCATGAAATCACCCTCAGTTTTTCAAATGGCCTCAAATTATTCGAAATTTTTCAAAAAAATCATAATACTTGTTGACGTTCCCATAGGGCTGGGATAGATTCACATATCGAGAGCAACCCATTCAGAAGCACATTTCTTCTTCTTCTGGCTCATGGCCACGGGGGATTTTATTCATGCAGAAATCTGACCTGATCGAAAAGATTGCCAATGACTCCGGAATCTCTAAAGCTGCAGCAGATCGTGCACTCAGTTCTCTTTTGAGTAATATAACGGCAGCATTGAAGAGTGGAGATCGAATTTCTCTCGTCGGCTTTGGAACGTTCTCAATTTCAAAAAGAGCTGCCCGTATGGGATGCAATCCCCAGACTGGGGAGGCAATCAAAATCAAAGCTACCAAGGTTCCAAAATTTTCCGCAGGGAAAACCCTGAAAGAATCCGTAAAGTAATCGCATAAAGCCCGTTTGACTTTAATTCGAAGAGCATGGAACAAACGGGAAATTATTAAGGGATAAGCTCCCTATGATTTATAGGGGAGGTCCCTTACGAGTGGATGATTCGCTCCAACTCCGCCATGAACCGGGCGTTCTCCTCTGGGGTTCCTATAGTCACCCGAACCCATTCGGAACAACCAAATGCACTACCGGGGCGAACGATAAACCCCTTTTCCATCAATGCTTCGGTAGTGGCATCACCGTCACCAATGCGAACAAATATGAAATTTGCTTGACTTTCAATGAATTCAAGCCCAAGACGTTGAAAAAAACTGTAATACCGGGGCCTTTCCTCACGAACTTGCAATATGCATTTAGTCCGAAATTCATCATCCTCAAGGGCGGCCACCGCAGCGGATTGAGCCAGTTGGTTTACGTTGAAAGGCTCTCGAACCCGGTGCATAAAACCGATGAGGTCCGAATCACCGATTCCATACCCCACCCTCAGTCCCGCCAATCCATATATTTTTGAGAACGAACGCAAAACGAGCAGCGGATAGCGATTGACTAAAAGCAAACTATTCGGCCATTCCGGGTCTTCCGCAAAATCTCCATATGCTTCATCAAGCAGGACCAATGCGCTTTCTGGGAGACTGTCCAAAAATGAAATGAGTTTCGGCTCGGGTATAATGGTTCCGGTCGGGTTATTCGGACTGCATAGAAATATGATTTTTGTCCGTCTTCCAACCCTGGAAAAGACATCGTCTAAATCCACCTGAAACTCGCGAAGAGGACTGAAAATCACCTCTCCACCCATCACCCTACTTACATGTGAATAAGGGCTAAATGTTGGCTGAGGGATGATTACCTCATCACCTTCATTTATGAAGGTCCGAGCCAGAACCGAGAGGACATCATCTCCCCCATTACCCACAAAAATTTGTTCGAATTCAACGCCCATCTTCGCAGCCAGAGAGGAGCTCAGCGCCATGACTCCACCGTCAGGATACCTGTGAAGACCAGAAAGAACCCCTCGAATAGCCTCCAATGCCGCAGGAGATGGTCCTAGTGCATTCTCATTGCTCGCCAGCTTTGTCACTCCGGTCAGACCGTATTCCCTGGATACATCTTCGATGGATCTGCCTGGAACGTATGCCTTAAGGGAAGCAATCCCTTTTCGGACCAATTTTTCCGATTTAATTCCCATTCCTTGGAATCCCCTTGAAATCACCCTGCTTATATTGAATCTCCTAAAACCTCCGACAAAAGAAGGAGCGAATGAAAATGCAATAAAAATCAATGCGGGATTTTCACCTATTGGGACCTTCCATCCCAACCTTCCGCGGGATCTCGCGCTTCCACAAGAACTATTTACAAATCCGGCGGAATTTTCACACCTGAAAGGGCGCGGGTAAATGGCTGTTCATTAACATGGGGATGATAAAGGATTCTAGTCCCCAAAATACGACCCTTGATCGCCTTTACCCGGAATGCATTGGCATACTTTTTCCATCCTGTATCCGGAGATGAAATCGTGACATCGAAGCTAAACACCCCTTTGGCCGTTTTTCTGACTTCCACTTTCAAGACATCCGGATAAACCCGATTTTTCGGATTAGTTCCCGGAGCAGCTATAACATACCCGATTCCCAGTTGAAGACCGATCAAAATTAATGCAAGCCGGAATTATGCGGCAGCGCTCTCAATCTAACAAATTCCGGTCTATTTACCCTTCCTCGGCGGTGCCTCCCGCCGAGAAGTCCATAAAGTGCGCTGAAAGATCCCTCTGAGGCGGCTCCTATAGCCAAAATCACGGTGCAT
>PVBE011809821.1_pt1 | contig 89796 bp, 61 predicted proteins | sample 1631181 | NCBI WGS metagenome assembly PVBE01 (sample SAMN08397723, study PRJNA350692) | Marine metagenome, whole genome shotgun sequencing project. | isolation source: water | place: Pacific Ocean | collected 2012-04 | reverse complement strand
GTCCGGCGGCCAGGAGAAAGACAAGCCCATGCGACTACGCCTGCTGTTCCTCGTCATGCTCACCGGTTCGCTGATGGCCTGTGGGGGTAGCGATTCGAGCCCGTCCGCCCCGGCGGCGGATCCTCCTCTGGACACCGGCAGCGATACCGATGCTGATGCCGATGCGGGAGAAGTACCCGCCGATGGCTCCATGGGTGACGATCCGGTCGCCGATGCCAGCGGTATCCTCACCGAGCTGGTCTCAGGACTGCGGACGCCGCGTGACCTCATGTTCGGCCCCGCCGGCTCCGAGCTCGATGACGAGCTGTTCGTCGTTCACTTCGAGGGGGTCGAGGCGACCTGGGTGCAGGACGTGGACTCAACGCCTGTACAGCGACGCTTCGAGAACAGTCTTGTCGGCGCCATGGCCGTCGACCTGGATACGGGCGGCAACTTCTACTTTGCCTGCCTGACGCCGGTGATGGGAGCCAACATCGGCGTCGTCACCGTGCGCACGATCAACAGCCGCGTCGTCGACTTCCAGTACTCCGGCATCGACGGTCCAGTCGGTGTCGCCCTCGACGCGGCCGGCGGCCTGTTCGTCTTCAATCGGGTCGCGGGTACGGTGGTCCGCATCGACTTCGGCGACGGCGCCGGTCCCGACCAGCACGGCGTGCAGATCATCGCCGAGAACCTGCTGGTCACCGATGAAGTCCTGCCCGCCCACCTGTTCGTCGATGCCTCGGGTCGTCTGCTGATCGCCGAGACCGCCGCCAACCGCGTGCTGGTGTGGGCCGATGGTGAGCTGGAAACCTACGCTGACGCCGGCCTGAACCGACCCGTGGGCATCGCCCAGCTGCCATCGGGGAACATCCTGGTCGCCAGCTACGGCGATGGCGCCCTGGTCGAGTTTGATGGCGGGGGGGCACTCGTGCGCACCATCGACACCGAGCTCGGTGAGAATCGGCTGCAGTCAGTCGCCGTCCGTGGTGACGGATCCGTCTTCGTCGTCGATGACGACGGCGGCAGGGGCGGCCTCTTCCGGGTCAACCTGCCCTGAGGCCGGTCCGCTCGCCCGCTGCTGGGCCCGGGCACTGTGTTCGTGCAGGCCGCGCTCCCGGTAGATCCGCGCCAGTTCGAGCCACACCTGCCGGTCTTCCGGACTCAGCACGGTGAGCAGCTCCAGCAGGGGTAGCGCCGCTTCATCATCTCCCAGCCCTACCCGCAGGTGCGCCACGCCACCGAGGGCCGCTGCATCGGCCGGATCCAGGGCCAGCGCCTGGGCGTAGGCCAGCTCGGAGCGTTCCGGTTCTCCCACGCGGTCGTAGAGCCTTCCGAGGCGTACCCAGATGGCCAGATCCTCGGGGGCCAGGGCCGCCAGTTGCTCTGCCACCTCCACCGCTTCGGCGTATCGCTCCAGGTTCTCGTAGACGAATCCCAGCAGACGCAGCGCCTCGGTGTCGAAAGGGTCCATGGCCACCGTGTGCTCGACATAGTCGACCGCCTCTGCGTAGCGACCGGCTTGCAGATGAATCGAACCGAGGGCCTGATAGGCAGCCGGATCTGCGGGGTTGTCCTTGATCAGTTGCTCGTAGATGCCCCGGGCCTGGTCGACGCTGTCGATCTGCATGAACACGTAGGCCAGACCCTGGAGTGACCTGGTGTTGCCCGGATCGATGGCGAGGGCGTCGCGGAAGGCTGCGAGACTGCCACGATAGTCAGCCGGTGTGGCTTCTGCCCTGGCGGTGCCGTCCGCCTGCTGCATGGACCAGTACTCCGCCGTGAGATTCTCGATATCCTCGGCGTAGCGCAGGCTGCTGGCCAGACATGCCTCCCAGGCCAGACGCATGGGCTCGAACTGTCCGAGTTCGGCATAGGTCTTGCCGAGCCAGAAAGAGGCCACCGGATCGTTTGGCCTGGCCTCGACAGCCCGTTCGAACTCGCCGCGAGCCTTCTCGAAGTCGCCGTCCTCGTAGTAGAACTGACCCATCGTGCCGACGCTGCTGCAGGCGGCCAGCAGCAACAGTGAAAGCCACACGCGGCTCGACCGGACCATCGGTTCGATGCTTGTCTGGCGGAGTGCCATGCCGGGCAATGTACGTGTTCATGCAGTCAGGCGCGGCGCGGCTTGCGGGCAGGGGTTGCCGTTGATACCATACCGATTCCCTAGTGTCGTGGAGGTCCATCATGTCGACGTTACGAACCGCCTGGATCGGGATTCTTGCGGGTGCTCTTCTAGCAGGCCCCGCCCGGGCAGAGCAGATCCCCGACACGCCCGTCCTGTACCTGCCTTACCTGACGGAGGCGCCGGCCATCGACGGCGACCTTTCCGAGTGGCGTGATGCGGCGTTCACGGACGGTGTCTGGGACATTCAGAGGCTTTCTCATGAACCCTGGTTCCAGGTGTGGCGCAATCGGCTCACCGACCACGGCAGCGATGCCGCCCCCGAGCCCCACCCCGACGACGACCTGGCCGCCCGCTACTACACGGCGTGGGATGACACCTGGTTCTATATGGGCGCCACGGTACGTGACAACGTCAACGATGTTACCGATCCCGAGCACGAACCGGAGCGCTGGTACTTCAAGGACTCGATCTGCTGGTTCGTCGAAGCCCCCCGCGATGCGGTGCCGGAGACGTTTTCCCGCGGTGCCAACGCCTTCTGTTTCATCGCCGACGAGGCGCGCCCCGACTACGGCGCCTGGTGGCGGCACGGCACCACGACCGACAGCTATGTGGAAGAACCCATCCCCGAGGACGCCGTCGACTATGCCGTGATCGTCGATCCCCGTGGTGACGGCAGCGGCGACTTCCGGCTCGAAGCGCGGGTGAACATGGCCGCCACCTTCGGCGTCAGTGACCCGGATTGGCAGGCGCCACAGATCGGCCATGTGTACGGCCTCGAGATCGTCCACTGTGACCCCGATGGCGGACCCTACGGTGGTCACTTCATCATGTATGGAACCGGCGACGATGATGCCACCTGGGCGCAGACGGTGCTGACCGGACCGCTGGCCCCGATCGAGAGAGCCACCGAGTGAACGAGCCCCCCCAGCCGAGCGGCCTGACCCTGCGCTCACTGGCGGTCGGTATCATCCAGGTATTGCTCGTGTGCCTCGGCGCGCCGTACGCGATCTGGGTGCTCGGGTCGTCGGAGATCACCTGGTCCTTCTTCCCCATCGGCGTCGGCTTTCCCTTCCTCTGTCTCATTCTGTTCAATGGCCTGCTGAAGAAGGCTCGCCCGGGCTGGGCTTTCAGACCGCAGGAACTGATCACCGTCGCCGTCATGGGCCTCGTCGTCATCGGTGTGCCCATCTTCATGATGGGCTTCGTCCTGGCCATCCCCACGACGCCCCACTACTTCGCCTCTCCCGAGAATCAGTGGGGGACGCACATCCTGCCGCATCTGCCCGCATGGTTGATTCCCTCCAACGAGGGTCTGGCCATGACCTGGTTCTTCGAGGGGCTGCCGTACGGGGTGGCCACACCGTGGGGCACCCTGCTGGACGCCTGGGTCATGCCCCTCTTCTGGTGGCTCAGCTTCATCTTCACTCTCTACTTCGTCTCCCTCACCCTGGTCGTCATCCTGCGCCGTCAGTGGGTGGAGCGTGAGCGCCTCTCCTACCCGCTCACGCAGGTGCCGTTGGCACTGGTGGAGGACGGCGACGGACGCCGACTGCTGCCGACGGTCATGGGCTCACGACTGTTCTGGATCGGCCTGGCCATCCCGCTGTTCATCGCCCTGTGGAACATCGTCGGCTTCTTCTACCACTTCTTCCCCAGGATCGAATGGCAGTACCCGGTAAAGATCGCCCACGGCTTCCCCTCGATCAATGTCCGGCTGTATTTTCCCGTCATCGGCTTCATGTATTTCGTCAATCTCAACGTCACCTTCTCGATCTGGTTCTTCTACGTCTTCACCCTGATCGAGGAGGGGCTGATCAACCGCTTCGGTCTGGGGATCACCAAGGCGGACGCCTGGGTCTGGGGTCTGCCGTCGACGTCATGGCAGTGCTGGGGCGCCTTTGTCGCCATGGTTCTGTGGGGACTGTGGATGGCCCGTGACCACCTGCGGGACGTGGCTCTGAAGGCCTGGAACAGGGACCACCCTGTGGACGACTCGCGGGAGCTGCTTCCCTACCGTGTGGCTGTCATCGGGATTCTGCTCGGCCTCGTCTACATGATCTGCTGGCTGCACCAGGCGGGCATGTCGTACCCCGTGGCCATTCTCTGGCTGGCCTTCGTGCTCATCGCCTACCTGGGGATCACACGCCTCGTCGTGCAGGCCGGGATCTACTACCTGACGACACCGATCGTCTCGCAGGCCATGACCATGGGCCTGCTGGGCCCGAGCAACATCGGTGCGTCGAGCTTTGTCGGTCTTGGGCTGTCCTACGCCTTCTTCGGCGACGTGCAGTCGATCTTCATGCCCTCGGCAGCGCATGCCACCAAACTGCACGACGTGATGCACATCAGCCGGCGGAGCCTTGGCGCGGCGATTCTCATCGCGCTCATCGTCGGTTTCGCCGCCACCATCCTCTACGTCATCACCATGGCCTACGACCAGGGAGCCTCCAACTTCAGCTCCTGGTTCTTCCGCGTGACCTCGGGGGCCGGCGTGCGCTCCTTCGACGAGGCGACGAAGAATATCAAGGATCCGCAGGTCTTCGAGTCGGCCAAGCACGTGCTCTTCGGCATCGGTGCAGCAGCCATGAGCCTGCTCACTTTCCTGCAGTACCGATTGCCGTGGTGGCCCCTGCATCCGGCGGGGCTGGCGATCTCAGCTGTCTGGATGATCCGCAATCAGGCGGCGGCGATCTTCATCGCCTGGGTGGCAAAATCCGCGATCATGCGCTTCGGCGGGATCGAACTATATCGCAAGGCGGCGCCCTTCTTCATCGGGCTCATCCTCGGCCACTTCGCCGCCGTCGGCATCTCCTTCATCGTCGACATGATCTTCTTCCACGGCAACGGACACCCGGTCCTGCACGGGTGACGAGCGCACCGGGACGACGGGGAGCCAGCGCTGGACACCCATAGCACCTACCGTTGCCGCGGGCATCGGACATCCGGTGTTGCACGGGTGAGTTCACGCGGGTGACCTCTCGCTGATGTGATCCCGTCCCTCGGCGTGGTATTCTGCCCGCACCTCGTCACTGACGGTGCGCCACACGAGGAACCGTTTGCGCAGCACGCCGAGGAAATTCGTGTTCAGTCTCTTCCACGAAGCCACATCACCACTCTCGCGACGGATTTCCATCTCGATGCGATAGACACCATCCATGTCATCCGTCGGCGTCGTCCGCAGCAATACCTGCTGGCTCACACCCAGATCATAGGGCGCCAGCCAGGCCATCATCTGCAGACGGTAGGTGGGATCCTGATCGGTGCCGGTCGTTTCCTCGGCGGCCAGCGCCACACTCTCCGTCATGAAGTCACCCACCGAGCCTTCGCCATAGGACCGGAAGATGCGGCGCAGGTAGCTGCACATGCCCAGCGCGTCCGCCCGACCGATTGTGAAGGGAAAATCGAAGTGCCAGTCGTCCCCGTCCGACTCGGGGAATCTCCATTGACGCGTGACGTCGGGTACTGCCATGTCCGCTGCCCGGCGCGCCGGGTAGAGGGTCGACACGACGACGGTGGCCATGACGATCACGGTGGAGAAAATGGCAGACAGGGAGGAGTAGTTCATGAACATACCCCCCATCAGCCCCTGGCGTGCCATGTACAGGGTGATCGACTGTCCTAGCAGATACCCCAGGACGGCACCCATCGTCGCATAGACCAGCGCCTCGGCGATGAACAACGAGGCGATATGACTCGGGGCGAGACCGACAGAGCTGTACACGCCGATCTCGCGGTCGCGCTCGTAGACGGCGCCCATCATGGTGTTGAGAACGATGAGGGCGGCGATCAGCATGGGCACGATGACATTGGCCACACCCGCCAGTGATGCCGACCCCATCGATGTGTACACTCGCACCTCGCCGTCACTGCCCACGAACAACGGCAGGGCGACGCGGGTAACGAACTCCTCCACCTCACTCTTGAGCTCTTCCACGTCCCCGAAACCGGTGATGGCCACCGAGTGCAGTCGGCCGTTCAGGTCGATGACCTTCTGAAACGGCAGGAAGATGACATTGTTGGCCGACAGGTGCGAAAAGGTCTCGATGGAGGAGGTATCCTGCAGCCGTGGATCCATACCCTCCATCTGCTCCATCTTCTTGGCCTCCTTCACCGTATCCACCGGTGTCAGGCCTTCGCCGTCGAGATCGTGCAGCCCGTCGACGCCATCACCGTCGAGCAGACCGATGACGCGCCAGTCCCGACCCATGAAGCGGACGGTCGCCGTGCCCACCTCGCTGGTATCGATACCGACGATCTGCGCCATGGCTTCCGGCAGAATGCAGACGTCGTCGTCGCTGTCGCCCGGTTCGAGCCAGCGGCTGCGGGAGCCCACCAGCTGACCGTCGACACCGCTGACCGTCTCGCCCGGTGTCACCCCCATCAGGGCGTAGGCGAAGCTGGAGTAGCGGCTCCCTGACTCGGTGCGTTCGAGGTCGATGTACTCCCGCTCGCCGATCTTCTTGGTGTGATACCAGGACCGGGGAATGACACGGGCCTCATCACCGAAGGCGGAGCGCACGTAGTCGAGGACGGACAGCTGCATGCCCCGCCAGCCGCGGTCCCGCAGCAGGGCGCCATCGTACGTGGCCTCGGTGTGGCGCGGGATCTGGTAGAACTTCAGGTAGGTCTGGACCGAGGTGAAGGCCTGCGCCGTAAAGGTGAGGATGGTGATGGTCATCACCGTCAGCAACGTGCGTATGGGACGCTTGCGCAGATTCGAGATGCCGAGTGACACCGCCGCGGCCGTAGCGCTGAGACGTCCGATGTCCGCCTCGTGCACACCGGCGGCCAGCCGCTTGCGCTCGGCGATGGAGCGCGTGAAGCGGCTCAGCAGCATGATGAGAGCGGTACCGCCGATGGCGAAGATGACGAAGGAGAGGAAGATCACATAGGGTGATGAACTCAGCTTGAAGGCCGGGTGGATGAAACCCATCAGCACGAAGATGCCGATGAAGAAGGCTGCCGCGCCGAGCAGCTGTCTGCGGATATCGGCGAAACCGAAGAACAGGCGCTCACAGAAGAAGGAGAATGGCAGCAACAGGGCGAAATAGAAGATGACGCCGTACACGGTATCATCCGCCGTCGACTTGATGTCGGGGTAGCCGCGCGTCTCCAGTCCCCATGCCCGGCGCACGTCCGCCTTGTAGGCTGCGTACCGGCGTGCCTCGAGGTGCTGGCCGGCGTCCAGAAGTGCCTGCCTGGCATCCTCGTGCAGGCGCATGAACTTGTCATTGCGCACGCCATAGTGCGCCAGCTGCTTGATCCTCGCGTCGTCCAGCAGCCACATATCCTGCGCCGCCAGGTACGCCGGCCGCAGCAGGACATTCCGCTCCACCGGGTAGCCGTTGCCATAGGCGCGCTGCAGCAGGTCATTGTCCATCTCAGACGCTTCGATGGGCTCGGTCAGCCAGCCCTTCGGGGCCCCCGTCAACAGGTAGGGGACACCGAACAGGCTCGTACTCAGCAGCGCCTTGACCCGCGTGCCGGGCTGGCCGTAGATGACCGCCGCCAGGGAGACTTTACCTTCCTCCAGGCTCTGGTCTTCGACGAAATCAGCCCCCCAGGACTGGGGCACTCCATCGCGCGCATTCAACACCGTCACATGGTCGAGTACGGACAGGTACCGCGAGTCCACCGTCTCGAACAGACTCAGGGGGCGACACTCGAACAGCACCTGGAGCATCTCGTTTTCCCACCATCCCCACGGATGCTCCGTCGGATAGGTCTCGTCCCCCTCCTGACCCATGTCCGGCGCCGAGGTGATGGCTCCGGTGACGGCATCGACCTGGTAGGCTTTGATCGTGTTGCTGAATCGATTGCGCATGATGTCGAAAGCGAACCGGCCGTCCTCGTCGGCACGGTCGACGATCAGTGAGCGCACGCCCCCCACCGAGTTCGGCCCCAGCTGCTGGTAGGTCACCAGAGCCTGCGGTACGGGTTTCTGCGGCACGGCGAAATTCACACTGCGGTCGAACCAGTAGATGTTTCCCGCCAGACTGTGGCCATAGTCCTCGAGCTCGAGCTTGGTGGGTCGCAGAAGACCGGGGTCCTTGCCGGCCCACAGGGCCATGGCGGTAAGGGTTTCGATCTGCCGCGCCAGATTGGTGTAGTCGACGCGGTCGGGTGTATCCAACGGCGTGTCCCACCACTGGCGGGCATCATTGGGAGTGGCAGCTGCCAGGGCTTTCTGGCCGACGAAGGTGGCCGCCTCGCTGGCAAAGGCCAGCGGTACGGGCATGTAGTTCTTCCACGTGCGCTTCGGCGGCGCGACCCCCTCCACGTGCCGCAGGCTGTCACCGAAGATCTCGCGCACCGCCAGACTCAGTCGCTTGGAGTACGGCGTCAGCATGAACTTGACGTAGTTGTCCGTCTCCCAGCGTGGCGCATAGAACGTGCCGTTGCCGAATGTGATCGTCTGGTCCTGATGGCTCGACAGGTCCAGCGACAGCATCAGGTCGAAGTCGATGACCTGCTCCGGATCCATCCGCTCACGGAAATAGTCACTTGTCCGAGTGTGTCGATAGAGAAAATCGTTGATCCCCGCCAGGCCCTCGAAGTGACCCGACGTGGCCAGAAACAGCACGGTGTAGTCCGGCCGGTATCGTGCCAGGACCTCGGCGATCTTGAGCAGAGCCGTAATGCCGGCAGCGTTTTCCGCTCCCGGGGCCAGCGCCGGCACCACGGATGCGGCGTCGTAGTAGGCCTGGATGACGAGGACCTGATCCTTCCACTTCTGCTCGCCTTCCCGCGACTGCGGCGGCATGTCACCGTCATGGCCGGGCAGCCAGCCATAGACGTTGTACGCCGGCGCTGACTCCCAGTCCATGCGACCATCGACGCGCGCTGTGGGATAGCCGCCAACCAGTGCCTCTTCAGCGATACGCTGCAACATCACCTCGGCGTCCTGCCGATTGACCCAGAAACGGGGGATGTCCACGGGTACCTTCAGGAACTTGTCCGCCGCCTGCTCGCGATTCACCTCGCCGTTGTCGAAGAACAGGATCGCCCGGGCGCCCAGACTGGCGACGCTGAGCCACTGCTGACCGCAGCCGAAATCGAGGAGCACGATACTGCCCTCCACCGGCTTGCCTTCGAGCTCCTGCCAGGACCCGCCGCCGGCGTAGATCAGGGGGCCGTTGACACCACCAGGGGCCACGGTGGAGGTGCGCACGCCGTTTGGCCACAGGCTGTAGGCAGGCAGGGACCGACCCATGGTTCCGGAGACAGCCACCGCGCCTACCTGCTGATCCACCGGCACCGACACTTCGAAGGTATCGCTGCGTACGTCGCGCAGCCCGAGTCGTCGAAATCGGTCACGGATGTACCCGTGTGCCCGGTCGGCGCCGGGATATCCGGCAACTCGGGAGCCGAATCCGGAGAACCTTTCAATCTCCTGGCGTACCTCCTCGGGGGTCGTCCCCGACGCCAGGAAGCGAAGTTGCCGGGCAGCCACTTCCGGAACGAGACGGGCTTCGGCGGCCTTGTCCGACTGCCAGCCGAACAGACGCTGGACCGTAACACTCACGGCCATCGGATCGCCGATCGACATCACCGCGATCATGGCCAGCGCTCCCACCAGAGCGATCGCTCCGATTCCCCTACTCATCGTTCAGATCCACCCGTGACATCGTGTACTCGTCTCCTCTGGACCTTGTCCGCCGGTTGTCGGGAGGCTATCGTGTGACAATGCCCTGCCGACTCCTCCACTTCGTACGCCACTTGGCTGTGCTCTGTGCCCTGTTCGTGCCGTTGCCCTCGCTTGCGGCACAGATGCAGTTCGATGTAGACGTACGCTACCTGTATGGCGATTGGCACTGGGGCGACTCGCAGATGCGGTCCGCCACCGGGCTCGCCGGTCCCGAAGCGCGATTCATTCTCGGGGACCGCTGGTCGGCCCGACTCACCTATCTGACCGGCGACTTCGCCGCCGTGGGGGCAGTACCCCTCGACGACCCCGTTTATCACAGCCGCAGAAATTACAGCCTGGACGACCGCAGGGAAACGCTCGACGCCGCTTTCGAGTTTCACCCGCTGCCGTTTTTGACGGCAGCGCTGATCTACCGTTTCGCGCGCTACGAGCACGCCTCCCGTATCGAACTGGACTCTGACCAGCGCCTCTACGGCGAAGGGCTGGAGAGTACGGTAGCCGAACTGTCGGCCTGGGGCTTGGGCGTCCGTTCGAGAATCCGACTCGTCGAGGGCCTGCACCTGGGGGGCGAGGCGGCCTGGTTTCCGCGGGTGCGAACCGAAGCGTCGGGCCGCTACCAGTTCACCATGCTGTACCGTTCCGATCGACTCGATGAACGATGGTACGGACAGTTCGAACCCACCGGACTGCGCGCCGGCGCTGAGATCACATACGACCTCGACGTCCTGCCGGCGACGCTGGCCACCGGGTATCTGGTGGAACGATTCGACGACGACGACGCTCGGCGAGAGGGCTGGTTGTCTGACTACCTGGCTGGCGGCGGCCGGGACTGGCGCAAGGACCACCTTCAAGGTGTCACACTGCGAGCCGGCTTTCATTTCTAGTCGGTCGCGGCGCCGGGCCCTGGCGATCCTCATCGTCGCCCTGGCCCTGTCGTCACAGGTGCGCGGCGATCCTGGCGGCCTGCTCTATCGCGAGATCAGTGTTGCCTCCTCACGCCGGGCACCGCTGACCTTCGTCGGTTTCGAATACCTCCAGAAGTTCGACCCGTCAACGCCCCGCGGACTGTCGAGAGACGTCTTCGACCTGTACGCCGGACTTGCCCAGACGCCGAAGGGACGGTGGGAGCCGGGCATCAGAGAAGCCTGGCTGCGGCTCTCCGATCCCACCGCCGACGCGGAGGTCCGCATGGGCCGCCTGTCCCCGGCCTACGGCCTGACGCCAGCCCTCGAGTTGCGCAGCACACCGCTGTTGCCGCTGTTCGATCTCGATCTCAGAGTACTGCGGGAATGGGGTCTTGCCACCAGGGCCTACGCCCGGGGTTTTGTCTATGAGGGCGCCGCTACCTGGTCCCTCGCCGGCACCGGGAGACGCCCGGCCCGACGTCCCCTGTTCAGCGGTCGGGTTGGTGTACCCAGCTTCCGGGACGTGCGCTACGGTGTTTCGGGGCTCTTCGGCACGGTGTCCGTACCGGATGACAGTCGTGTCAACGGCTGGCGCCTGGCCGCCGATGCCGTCTACCACTACCACGAGCCCTTCACGGCGCTGATGGGCGAGGCCAGCTTCGGAGCCGACAGTCACCACCCCGTCTGGGGTTTCCTCGTCCGGCTGTCGCAGATACTGCCGCACAGCCCCCATTGGCAACTGGTGGCCCAGGTGCGCCGCTGGCACTCCTCGACGGTCGCTACCGACACCGAGACAACCGTTGGCGTCAGCAGGTCTCTTCCCTACCTGATGACGCTGCGCGGGCTGTGGCTCCACCGCTCGGCAGAAGGTGGATCGCTGATCGTGCAGCTGCACTACTATGCGCCGTGAAGCCTACGTGTCTCAGAGATAGATCGACAGGATTGGACCTTTCCGGACACCGGGTTATCGTTATAGGATGACACCCGCCTGCCGCCGACCGCTGATCTTCCTGCTCCTGCTCTTGCTCCTGGCGGCCTGCCGGACCGACGTTCCGACTGCTGGGCGGGACGTCTGGGGACGTGACGAGGGAGAGCTTCCGGTGATCCCCGTGGGTACCACCCTGACCGAAATCGTGGCGGACCCGGACCGCCAGCGTCTGTACGCGACAGACTTCGACAATGGCCAGCTGGTTGTGATCGATGCGGTGGCGGGGCGTGTGGAGCGCCAGTTCTCCGTCGGATCTCGGCCCTCGGACCTGAGTATGGCTCCCGACGGCGAACTGCTCTACGTGGCTCTGTCTGGCGGTTCCGATATCGCGGTGGTCGATCTGGAAAGTCTCAGCCTCCTGCCCCCGGTCAGGCTGTCCTTCTCGCCTGCCTACCTGGCCGCCGCCGATGAACAGCAGTTCTACGTTACCTCGATCCTGGAGTTCTGGAAGGGGTTTACCACGTACGGTCGGACGCTCCGCGTCGCCTCCGGACAAGAGCAGGCCCTGCCCACCCTCGGCCTGCTCGAAGTGGATGCCGGATCTCAGCTGCTCTACGTCGCCACTCACCGCAGCATCCACCAGTACGACATCTCCGGCTCACAGGCCAGCCTCGTGGGCGAGGTCGACGCCGAGGGTCCGGTTCTCGACCTGCATCTGAGCGAGGATGGTCAGCGTCTCTATACGGTCAGCACCGACTTCTTTGCCACGCCCGAACACGTCATCTCTCATGGGCTGCTCAACAGCCAGATGAACTTCGAGGTGGACTATGTCGAGGTCTTTGCCACGTCAGACATGATGAAGGTGGCCGAACTGTACACGGGTGCGTTTCCACGGGCCGTCACCAGCTGGGGCGAACACGTCGTCGTCGTTGCCGCTGACTCGGCCCATGATACCCGAGTCTCCGGCTTCGCCGTTCTCTATGATCGTGACGACCTCACTCCCGTGAGCACCCATCGTCTGGTGGGAACGCCGACGAGCTGTGCCACGATCGATCCGACGACGGCCTCGCTCTACGTTGCCGTCAACAATCCCTACGACATCCGCGAGCGATTCGGCGAACGCCAGGACCTGCAGATCGTCTCCCTTGGAGCGATCTCGGACGTCTCTCCGGATGAACGTCCCGTTGTCGATAACAGGCCCACGCCCGGAAACAGCACCACGTCGGTGGTCGATGTGGGCGCCGACTCCGGCGACGTCTCGAGCCCGGCCACCGGACTGGGTGAGCCCTTCTCCTGGTCGGCGCCAGCGGACGTGACCCACGAGATGGTCCTGGTGCCGGCAGGTGATTTCATCATGGGATCCGATGACGGCGACGCCGATGAACAGCCCGTTCGGGCCGTCTTTCTGGATGCCTTCTTCATCGACGTCTTCGAAGTCTCGGTAGGACAGTACCGCGCCTGTGTCGACGAGGGCACCTGTGCCCCCCCGACGTCGGCCAGCCTGTGCAACTGGTATACCTCCATGCCGGACGATCATCCGATCAACTGCATGTACTGGAACGATGCCGATACCTACTGCCGCTGGGCGGGGCTGCGCCTGCCCAACGAAGCCGAGTGGGAGAAAGCGGCTCGTGGCGTGGACCAACGGACCTTCCCGTGGGGCGAAGAGTTCGACCGTGGCAAGGCCAACTACGGTGACGGCGGCATCATGCGGACCACACCCGTCGACGCCTATCCTGACGGGGTATCGCCCTACGGGGCCTGGGATATGGCGGGGAACGTCTTCGATTGGGTTGCCGACTGGTACCACGAACACCACTATGCCACGGCAGGCTCCGACAACCCGTTGGGCCCGGACAGTGGCACCTTCCGCGTGCTTCGCGGCGGTTCACACTGGTTCGATGCCACCCTCATGCGCTCGAGCAACCGGGAGCCCTATCACCCGCTGTCGACCGACGTCGATATCGGCTTCCGTTGCGCCCGCGACGGAGCCGCCCTGCCCGCCCCACAGCGCCGCTGACCTCGCCTGGCAGCGGGTAATCAGGTGGGCTCGGGGGCCTCGCGCAGAGACGCCAGCGCCTCCTCGTAGACCGTGATCTGTCCGGCGTACTTCTGACGCAACGCCTCCAGATAGCGATTGAAGGCCCGCCGCTCCTTCTGCTGCCGCACGTCACGGGTGACCGACCGACGCACGCGGTCCGACTCGAGGGTATGGAAGATCTCGGGATGCTTCTCCAGAACCGTGAAAACGGAGTAGCCTCCCGTGGTCTTGATGGGGCCACGAACCTCATTCAGGGGCGCGTTCATCACCGCATTCATCCAGACCTCGCCGTACATCGGCGTGTGTGACGTCGAGACATCCAGCAGCCCGTCTTCCTTTTTTCGCTGGCTGTGAGCCTGCGCCAATGACGCCATATCAGCGCCCTCGGCAATCCGCGTGACCAGGTCGCGGGCCAGCTCCGGATCCTCGACCAGAATCTCCTGGATGTGGACCCAGGGCGCGGCGCGGAAGCGCTGCTTGTTGTCTTCGTAGAAGGCTTGCAGGTCTTCCTCCTGCACGACGGCGTCCTCGTCGATCACGCTCTGGCGGAGACCGAGCAGCATGAGGTCCTGCTGCTGCGCCCGACGCCAGGCGAGAAAGGCCTCCGTCTTGTCCACGCCCTTTCGCCGGGCATCCCTGGCCATCAGCAGGTTGGGAAAGTGCCCCTCCGAAAGCTTCTTGTTGACCGCGTCCGCGTCGACCTCAGGCCAGCTGGCTCGTGCCGTCCCGACGGCGTCCAGGACCTCGGCCACATCCATCTCGAAGCCCTCGAAGGCATAGACAGGCTGTTGACGCTGGGCTGCCTCCAGGTCGCTGCCGGGAGTCTCGCCCCGCAACACGGCGACCACCAGGTCCATGCCTTCGGGATGGAAACTGGTACGGAAATCCCACTTCAGATGCCGCAGGTAGGAATTGCGCAGCTGCTTGCGTTTCTCAGCGATCAATGCCTCGGCGATCTCCTCATGGACCTCCGGCAGGTCGACCTTGCGGCGATCGGCCACGGCGGCGATGACGAACCCACCGTGCTGTGGTAAAGGCTCTGAGACGCCCCCCACGGGTAGACGGAACAGAGCCTCGACGATGACGCGAGGACGATCGTAGGCCTGATACACCGACTGCCGGGCCTCGCCGGACGGGACGTTGTAGTACGGATCGACAGAAAACTGACGACCCACATCCATGAAGTCCCTGCCACTTGCCACCTGCTGCAGAACCTGCCTCGCCAGAGAAACTGTGGGGACAAAGATCTCAAGGGCACGGACCTGCTCGTTCCATCCCTGCTCGGTAAAGGCGCGGCTGACCTCTTGTTCGGTGACCGTCGCCGCCTGCAGCTGCCGGCTCAACATCATCCGGGCGAGTTCTTCGGTTTCGCTCTCTGCGAGACGCCTCTGCAGATCTGCATCCTGTTGCAGCCCCTGCTCCTGGGCCTCGCGGGTCAGAAGCTGGCGATCGATCAGCGTCTGCACCAGTTCTTCAACCGACAGTCGACCTGCCGCCTCGGCCCCGATGCGTTCGGTAAAGGATTGCACTTCGGCGTCGGTTATCTGCAGGTCGCCGACGGTGGCCAGCAGGGAAGGTCCGTCCTCGCCAGGAGACGCGCAGCCGGTGAGTACGCCACTGACCAACCACAGAGCAAAAAAAACAGGAGCCGGAATGAGCTTCCGGCTCCTGGTACTGGTTGGCGCCATGTTGGGCCTGGTAAATGCGATCAACCCTCTCCCTGCCCCTCACTCTTGGCGACCTCGATGACTCGCTGGTTCACGTCAAAGCTGAACTCCACATCGACCGTCTCTTCCGGGTTGCCACTGGCGTCGAAGGAGAGAATGAAGTCCTTGAAAATGAGGACGAGATCCTCGTTGGCCTCGGGCAACGGATCGAAGACGAGAAAGCCCGTACGCCTGTCACCCCGGAATATGGGACGACCACGGTGGTAGACCGTCTTGTAGATGATACCCATCCGCTCGAGGTTGATCTCGCGCTCATTCCCGGATGTTCCCAATTCCATCTTGTAATACTTGGTGAAGCTGTTGCCTCCCAGTACAACAGCGCCCTCACGACCGGGATCATAGTATCGGTAGCTTTCCCCCGCAGAGGTCATGGTGACATTGGCCGGGTCGAGTTCGACCTTGGCGTAGGTGTTGTTGGTGATCGTCACCTCGAACACGGTAAATCGGGGCAGAATGTACCCCAGTTCCGGGTCCTTCTCACCACGTGTATAGGGGTTGATCTGGCGGCCATCAAAAAGCGGCGGATAGCGATCATTCAACTCGCCATCGGTCATGTGCCTGACCTTGATCAACAGGCCTTCCTTGCTGAAGACCGTCGAGCTGTCCTCCAGGTCGATAGAAAAATCACCCCGGCCCTCGGGCAGGATGGGACCCATATGGACATCGAACACCAGCTCCGGTGGGATCAGTCCCGCGCACCCCCAGGACGCAGCAAGGATCAGGATCCCCAGTACTGCACAGAACCCCGGGCGAACCGGACGGTGGTCACTCATCATGCTGTCTCGTTTTTCTATTGGGTTTGTTGCTTGGATTCATCCTGGGTTTCCACATCGATCTTCTCCACGCCCGCCATCGTCGCCATCTCCATGGCGTCGATGACCACGCCATGCGGCGTCTCGGCGTCGGCGGTGATGATCAGCGTCGTGGAGCCGGTGCGGATTCTCTCCCGCTCCAGCCACCCGCGCAACTCCAGGAGCGCCACCAGCTGACTGTTGACTTCAAGCTCACCCTCGCCGCCGATCCGCAGGTTCAGCTTCTTCTCTGACTTCAGCTGATCATAGTGCTTCGCTTCGGGCAACGCGATCTTGAGTTGCGATGCCTTGACGAAGACCGTGGTCGTCATGAAGAAGATGAGCAGCAGGAACACCGCATCGATCATCGGTGTCAGGTTCAACTCGAACTCGCCCGCCTTCTCCGACAGCGACTGTCGTCGTTTCGCCATGTACTTATCCCTCGCCGCCCTTGGCGAATGCAATCGCCTCGATGCCCTCGCCCCGGGCGATGTCCATCACCTGCACGACACTGGCGTGACGCACGCTGCGATCCGCCTCCAGAATGACATTCTTCGTGGCGCCCTCCGCCATCACTTTGCGGATGGTCTCGGCCAGGTTCTCCTGATCCGTGAGCGCCCCGTTGACCTGGATCCCCCCATCGTCATTGATGACGATGTTCATGTCCTTCGTGGCTCGCGACTCTCCCTCCCCTCCCGGGAGGTCCACACTCAGTCCCTTGGGATTGACGAATGTCGTGGCTACCATGAAGAACACGAGCAACAGAAACATGCAGTTGATCAGAGGCGTCAGATCCGGGTTCTCGTTGCTCCGGAAGTGGCTCTTCCCGTAACCACCTCTCTTCTTTCGCATTGGGGGCCCTCTTCCCTTCCCTACGAGGCCTGCCGCTGATTCTGGAACCGCACCAGCAGGGAATTGGCAAAGGTGTGGCCGAAGAGTTCGATGGCACGGAACACTTTCTCGGCACGACCGGAAAGATAGCGGTGGAAGACGATGGTGGGGATGGCCACGATCAGCCCGCTGGCTGTCGTGATCAACGCTTCCGAGATGCCGCTGGCCACCGCGGCGGGATCACCGGCGCCGGAACGGGCGATGGCATCGAAGGCACGGATCATGCCGAGGATGGTGCCCAGCAGCCCCATCAGTGGCGCCAGTACGCCGATCGTTCCGAGAGCGTTCAGCAACCGCCCCAGGTAGACTTCCCCTGCCTCCTGCGTGGCCTCGATGAGTTCCTGGCGCATGTCTTCGATGTCCGTGCGGTTCTCCAGCACGAGAATGTCGTAGCGCTTGACCAACGCGGCGAAGATATAGTTGAGCACACCGGAACCCTGGCGGAAATGCTCGACGGCACCCTTCTCGCCCTGGTTCTGCAGCACACTTTCGGCTGAGTCCAACTCCTCCTCTGCCTGTTCTTCGCTGGGCACCCGCATCAGGTGCCACAGCCGGTCGATGACGATGCCCAAGGCCACCAACGAGCAGAGCAGAAGGACCCACATCATCGGTCCCCCCTTGAGGAATTGGTCTACCAAGAAATTCTGACCCATTTCAAGTCTCCCGGCTTATGAATACAGGTTGAGGCTCATAGAGGCTCAGAGTCGGTTTTCAACGATCCAGTCGCTGTGCATCTGCGCAAAGCGAACGACGTCCGCGTTTTCGGGCTGGTCTCCACCCCGCTCGGCGACGACTCGATAGTTGTCCACCGCTTCCTGCCACTCCCGCAGGATCTCATAGGCCAGCCCCAGGTTGCAGTATGCGGCCAACTCCGTATACGTGCCCGGGTACTTTTCTATGATCGCCTGCAGGCCGGTGATCGCCTCCTGGTACTGCTTCCCTTCGAGGAGACTCATCGCCTGGTTATAATCGAAACTGGCTTGGATTTCCTGCAACTCCGAAATCAGCGATGCGGCCCTGCCGGCCTCGCCTGATTCGGGATAATCGTCGACAACGTGCTGATAGGCCGTCATGGCCTCTTCATATGCTTGCGCGTTGTAGTAGTGATCGCCGATGGTGAACTGCGCCCTCGAAGCGAACTCGCTCCGCGGGTAGCGCGCCACGAGCGTCCGCATGGCCGCCACAGCCTCGTCCATGAGCTCCTGCTCGACGAAGGACCAGGCCAGGGCATACTGCGCCGAGCCACTGTACGTGCCATCCGGGTACTTCGCCTGCAGGCGCTGATAGGCTTCAACGGCAGTCGCATAATCCTGCTCGTTGTAGTTATTCTCACCCACGAGAAACAGTGCCTCCTCCGTGTACTGCGAACGGGGGTGACGCTCGGCGAGCTCTTCGAAGGCAGCTGCAGCATCCTTGAACTGTGTCAGAGCCTGGAGGCCGTGGGCCAGGTAGTACTGACCGTGAACGCGATTGAAGTTGTCGGGATAGGCCTCGACAAACTCTCGAAAAACACGCACCGCCGCCTCGTAGTCCCCCCCACTGACGTGGGCGAAACCGAGGGAGAAGTTGAGATTGCCGCTTTCCCCCGAGTTCGGGTATCGCTTGAGCCCTTCGGCGAAGGCCTCGCCGGCCGCCTCGTACTTCTGTTGCTGCAGCAGGGCGTTGCCGATGATGGAGTAGGCACGCTCCTTGCGATAGTACCCGGCGGAGTTGTCGTCCTCGAAATCGATGGCCAGCAACTCACGGGCAAAGCTCTCAGCTTGAGCGAAGTTCTGCTGATCGTAGTAGAGCTCTGTCAGCAGCATCTGGAAAGTGGCCTGCTCCTGGCGGTCGTCGCTGGCCGAGATCAGCTCCCGATAATAGGTGGCCGCCTCATCCGCTCGCTGCAGTCGGATCATGCAGGCGCCCAGTGTGCGGAAGGCGCTGTCCTTGATCTGGGGCGTTGGATCACGTTCCAACAGCGCCTTCATGTCCGTCAGCGACGCTTCGTAGTAGTTCCTGGCGGCCGTCGTGTCACCCGACGCATCCCGCTGCTTGGCTACCTCGTAGTACGCGCCGCCCCGTGCCAGCAGTGAGCTCTGCTGGATCTGTGGCGGCGGCGACGCTGCCAACGCCTGACTCCATTCCCGGATGGCCAACTCGAAATCATCTTGAGCAAAACCCACACGCGCCGACGTGTAGTGAATCTGGCTGCGCAAGGTGCTGTCCTCCACGCGCGCCAGCGCTTGCCCGAGTGCCACCTTGGCTTCGTCGTAGTCGCCGCGTCCGATGTACAGCTCCGCCAGATCGACCTGGACGCTAGGCCACTGCCCCCAGGCCTCGGCAACCTGCAGATACGCGGCGATCGCCAGATCGGGCTCTTTCAGTACCTTGTGGGCGAGGCCTAGTTCCATCTGAGCGGTATTGCCCAACTCCGACTCAGGGTGCTGTTGGACAAATCTCTCGTAGATGGCGACGGCGGGACGGTAGCGGGCAGCGGCATACTCGATCCGGGCCAGTTGCAGCAGTCCGTTGACGGACGCCGGGTGCTCCGGATACCTCTCCACCAGCCGCTGGTAGTAGGGCAATGCTTCGGCGTCCTGCCCCTTCAACTGGTTGGCGAAGCCGGCGTTGAACAGCACGTCCGGTATCAGCTCGCTGCTACCGTATTCCTCCAGGACCTGCTCGTGCAGCCCCAGCGCCTTGTCGATGGAGGCGGTCGCCTCGGCCTCGTTCTCGCCGCGCACTGCGCGGGCGTGCTCCTGATGGCACTGGGCGACGCGGAACCACACCTTATCGGTGCCGAACCCGACACGGGCGGTAACATCGGGGTAGGCACTCAGGTATATCTCGTATTCCTCTGCCGCCTTCAGATACTGGCCTTCGTCATAGAGCATCAGGGCAACGGTCAACTGAGTCCGCGCCTGGAAGACCTTGTCCTCGACCTCTTCGATGGCATTCTTGTAGGAGGCGATGGCAGCCTGGGTACCTCGCTCCTTCTGGATCAACTCGGCGGCGCGGATGTAGGAGTTCTGCACCAGTGCCGGTTCGGCCGCATACTCCAGGGGGACGACCGCGTAGGCCGCCAGAGCTGCGTCGATGTTGCCGGCCTCGGCGTAGATGTCACCTTTCTTGAGGTGTGACTTGGCTACCAGTTCGCGAGCCGTCTCCTTCACCACCCCTTTGAGCTTCAGGGTGGTCATCTCGATCAGGTCCTCTTCCGACATATGCGCAAAGTCATACCTGCCGATGAGTCGATCCAGGTAGGTCAGAGCCTGATCGGTCTGCCCGAGGCGGCCGTAGCTCTCCGCGATCTGGAACAGTGACCGGTCGGCGTTCGACCCTCGCGGGGCCAGTGTCAGGACCTGCTCGAAATCGGCGATGGCGCGGTCGAAATCTTCGAGTTCGAAATTGGACCACGCCATATCGTAGTATGTGGCCGCCTCATAGACGCTGTGGGGGAAGGTCTCCAGCAGGGCGTTGCCTTCCTCGATGACCTGCTCATAGCTCTTCAGTTGATAGCTGGTCTGGATCATCTGGTATTGCGCCATGACCCGCGTCCGCTCTTCAACCTGGCCATTTTCGGCCAGCTGGTTGAAGAATCCCAGGCTGGTCTTGAGGTCGGACAATGCGTCCTGGTAGCGCTCCTCCGCCTCGACATCCTTCTTCTCTGAGCGCAGGTAGCTGGAACGCTGAAGCTTTTCCAGGCCCAGCTTGTTATAGGTGTTGCCGAGTTGATAGGTAGCCGCCACCCGTACCGGCAGGATGAACTCGTCCACCGCCACCTGGACCTCTTCAACGTTGATCATCACGTTGCTTTCGGTCTCCAGAATCACCTGGTAGCGCTCGGCCGCCTTCTCGTAGTCAGCCAGGGCATAGAGCTTCTGGCCTTCCTCAAACCGATCCTGTAGCTCCACCGGCGAGAAGAACCGCGTACTCAGGGACATGGCAGTCCCCAGGATCGCGATGGTCAGTAGCTTGGCCAGAATCATGGCGCTCAGAACCCGGCGACGATGTCGAAGAAGAGGCGCGAGTTGTCAAAGCTGTCGGCAGCTCTGGTCTCGTCGTCGAATTTACGGTCGGTCTGGATGAAGCCGAACTGGGACGACACGTTGTAGCCATAGTGGTCGGAACGGTTCGTCATCATCAGCACCAGCGTCCACTCCTTGAAGCCATCCCGCTCGTCGACGCGATCGATGTGTCGATGACGCCAGAACGGAAACCCCTGGAACCCCAGCTGCAGATTCGACTTGGGCGTCAGATCGTAGCGTGTGCGGATCAGGGGGGCCCAGGTCGACGTGGAACGAACCAGGCCGTCACCGGTGGCCCGGTCCAGGGCGTCGGAGTGCTCCCGCAGCAGCAGATGCTTGAACATGGGACGGATCGTCAGGTTGCCCGCATTCACGGTGTAGTCAACTCGGTTCACCATGGTGAACTGTGACTGGATGCCGGCTTCCTGCACGAAACCGTCATCAAACTCGTCGTCCCTCTGCGAATTGCGCACCCAGAGCACGTTGTTGACGAGGTTGAGGTTGGTAATCTGCTTGAACCGCGACTCCATGAACAGGGTGTTGACGACGCTGTTGCGCATGGTCAGGGCATCGTCCTGGGGCGGCAGCAACTGGCTGTTGAGGTCCCGCGCCTCGATCTGCAGACCCGTCAGATACGGGTAAGGACTGGGGATCCGCTCGCGGAAGCCGACCTCTCGCCAGATGTATACCGGATCGCGGATGCTGTCTTCCACCCACTTGATATCGTCGTTGATCCGAACCCGGCCCAGGTAGGGTGATACGAAGTTGTGCTCGTACCGCACGTAGTAGGCGTTGGACTCGTTGCCGCCGGCCGGTTCCTTCATGCGATACAGGCCCGCGGTGATCCACTTGCCCCAGCGACCCAGTCCCTTGCGCGTGCCCAGCAGGTGGACACCCTCGCGGTCGCGGGCATAGGGATAGTCCGGACGGGCGTCGTTCTCGCGGAAGTCGACGACACCGTTGTTGTTGAAGTCGACACCGTAGATGAAGTCCGGCGGATCAGCATCGTAGAACAGGATCGGTTCGGTCCAGTCGGGTATGCCGTTGATGTTCTGATCGCTGTCGGGTACCAGATCCAGGTTCTCGTCCAGACCGGGGAAGATGCCGGAGTCCGTTTTCTCGGCGCTCGGCCTCTCGTTCTGCATCTCGTCCGGCCACTGATCGTTGTCGTCGTTGTCCGTCATGACGAACATTTCCTGCATCTGGGGGCAGGTGATGCAGTCGTCGGTGAAGAAGGGTACACCGCCACGGATGCTGTCATAGTTGCCGCTGAAGTCGGGATCCAGACTGAAGATCTCAGCTCCGAGCTGCACCGGACCAAGCTCCTTCTCCGCTGTCAGGAAGTAGCCCCAACTGCGTTTGTCGAAGCGGTCGCCGCCATTGCTGCCCACGGGGAAAATGTAGTACTGAGGATTGGTGACGATCTCACCCTTGACGTTGAGACCCTTCAGTTCGAGATCCCAGTCGAGTCCCCACAAAGCCTGCCCCGTGGGAATGCCATAGTCGAAACTGACCACTGACCTGCCCTTGCTGTTGCCCTCGGCGCGGAGCACGGTGTAGGCTGCCCGGCTCGGGTCTTCCAGGTCCCACTGGAACTGCAGGAACGGGTTGACCTGCGAGATGGTCTGATCCGGCTGCACCGGCCAGTTGCGGAAGGACTCGGGGTGGTCCTGCGTGACTTCGTCGATGGACAGCAGGGCGTCGTCGCCCTTCAGACCGGTATAGGGGTTCACGTATTTCGAACCACCAGGTGCGTAGGCGTCGTCGCCGTCGGCCAGTTTGCTGACGTTCTTCTCGTGGGCGCGCTGATTGAAGTAGAGATGGCGTTGACGCACCTTGATGCGGTAGTCACCCTCGATGTCCGCCATGAAACGCACGGAATGAAGTGAAAGCCCCGTGACGGCGTCAGGATCGGCGGCATAATCTGCGTCGGCGGCCAGCGTACTCAGCGGCATCCTGAACTCGAAGATCACCTGATCCACGGGTCCCGAGACCTCGACCCCGTCGACTCGGCCGGCCACGGGGTCGACCATCTTCAGAGTCGGGTCGTACTCGGCATCCCCTTCGAAACTCGTCAGTCGTACCGGCTGCCCTCCCGATTCGCCGGTGATAACGATGTCGACGTCGTAAATCCGCGCCGAGATGCCGACGTCCTGGGGAGAATCGTCCTCGATGATGACCTCGATGAAGGACGGCGGCAGCATGCTGTACGGGGTGTCGCCCCTGAAGAAATCGCCCTCGACATCGAAGGTGTTGGCCATGTGCTGATTGAAGTAGGTGGCTCCGAGGCGCAGGACGTTGCCCAGCTTGGTTTCCCAGTGTCCGCCGAAGAGCAGCACGGGAGAACGTTCGGTGGTGGCCCGGAACGTGGAGAACTTGGCGGTGTTCAGCTGGTCACCGCCCTGGCTCAGCATCAGCGTGAAGCGGTTATCGGAGGAGGCCCCGTCGAACAGGATGCCGAAGAACCGGGGGTCGTGAAAGGTGAGGTCGGTGAACTTGGCACGGATGTCTTCCCCCAGCGTCAGCCGGTAGTTCCAGCCTCGATAGGAGTCGTTGAGCATGACCAGGTTGGCGAACCAGCCCAGGTACTGGGCCGTCCGGGTGTCGATGTCGCTGACACCTGGCCGGGAGAACTCCCAGTTGAAGACGTTGAAGCCGCGCGACAGGAAGTTGCCCAGTCGGTCGTACCGGTTGCGGGCGTTGATCACCGCCGGGTACGGGTCGTATTCCTTGCGGCCATAGTTCAGGTACGGCTCCGGATGGCCGAGGTTCAAGAAGTCTCGGTTGCGCATGAAGGTCTGTGCCTCGACCCCGGTTCCCAGCAGCATGCAGCCCAGAAGCCCCAGCAGGCCTGTACGCACCAGACGTTGTCTCGCAACTCTCATGACAGTGTCCTCATCGAGTGGTTTCGCGTCGTGCCGCGATTCATCGCCACAGGTACTTCAGGCTGAATCGATGCATGCCCCCCAGGGCGGAGACACGCAAGGGATATGTGTACGCGTAGTCGAAGTGCCATTGCTTCCAGTCCTGTCCGATACCCACGTTGACTTTTTCGCCTGCCCATCCAGGCCCTGCCGCGCTGCCGCCCAGTCGAAACCGGGCACCAGCCAGGCTGATCACTCCCGTCTCGTAGCCGCCGCGCACCTCGGTTCTGCCGTCTCGTCGCTCCACATCCACCAGGACCTGTCGGCCCTCGAGCATCAGCGAACTGGCGACGACGAGCCCCCGGGATGTCCGGCCCGCTGCCTGACCTCCGGCAGCGGTATTGGCGCGGTTGAGATCCTTCAGCAGGATGCCCAGCCGCAGGGAAGCCCGGGGGTGGATGTATCCCACATCATAGGTCCCACCCATATCCACGCTCCACGTTCTGCGGGACAGATCCTCTGCCTCCCAGGCGCTGGAACGCACCACCCCACCGAGTGCTACTCGCGGATGCAACTGCTGACCGAACCCCAGGGCGGCGACTTCTTCGCTCCAGCCGTTGGCGCTCAGAAACGAAACGCCCACCTGAAGTGCACCGGATCGGATCGGCCCCGCGAAGGCCAGTCCGTGAGCGCTCACCGATTCGCTCAACCCCGGATGGAGCAGAGCGTGCGTCGTGCCGCCCTGCCATTGCTGCAGGCGCGCATTGCCGGCCGGGTTGTGCCAGACGACATCGTCCGAGTTCACCCCGGCGGCGAAAGCGCCGCCCAGTGCCGTGCTGCGGGCGCCGACGCCCGTGACCTCGAAGGCAGCACTCACCGGAATGGCGACGGCTAGCACATATGCCGGCCACAGGCATCTAGTACGCCACCACAAGGGTGCCTCTGCGTGCGGCACTGCTCTCGCTCACGCCGACCTCATATAGATACAGGCCCGGTGCGACGACCTTCCCCTGCCCGTCCCGACCATCCCAATCGAAGCGATACAACCTGGCGCGACCGGATTGCCGCAGCCGCCGTACCTGCCCACCATCCAGGGTGAAGATCTTCAGGCTGATCTCCCTGCCCGCCTCGATGTTGCTCACGACCACCTGCAGCCCCAGGCTTTCGCCCGAAAAAGGAGAAAAGGGCTGCGGGCTGACCTCGACGGTGCTCAACAGATTGAGGGGTTTGCCGCTGGCCAGTACGGTCCAGGCACCGGGGGAGAGCTCCCGTCCACGCTGCCAGTTGATATAGCCGTCGGCCTCATCCTGCTGCCGGCTTCCCGCCTCGATGGTCACGGCGGTCAGGTCCTGCAGGAACAGGGCTTGCCCGATGATCTCGATCACGGCGGAGGTTCCGATCCGTTCCTCGGGGGCCAGTTCGATGAGAGTCTCAGCTGACTCGGTCAATTCTGAGAACCTAAACCCTCGGCTCAGCGTGGGATCGAGTTCCAAGCTCCGGCCATCGATACGCACCTGCTCCACATCAAAAGCCGCACCTTGCAGGCGCACGAGGTCGACGCCGTAGTCGTCGGCGCCGACGTCGGTCTGGATCTGGTACCCCAGACGCGCCGGCACCCCCTTGCGGATGGGGTCCTCTGAGAGCACCGCTCCGGCCAGGTCGGATGCCACCAGAGTCGGATCGTACTCGACCTCGATCCTCTGCAACACCGGGGTTACATGGGGCGCTTCGTTCTGCAGCAGAGCGCGATACTCGATCCGCTCCACGGGTTCCTCGCCCTCGAACAGGAACCCGGACTCGGTGTGGTGGGCCACGTCGCTCCACTCGAGACCGACCCCGTCATCCGACGTGCCCCGAACCTGCAGCTCGACTTCCGTCTGTTCGGCGGACTCGAACCCCCAGCGTACACGTCCCACATTCACCGGTGTCTCCGGTGAGAAACCATCTTCGATGAAACCCTCGTTGGTGTATCCCTGCCCGTAGACCTCGATATCGCCGATGGCGACCCAGTTGCTGCGATCCTGACGGATCACTGTCAGGCGCACGAACCGTCCGACCCGCGGGACCGGGGCGCCGGACTCGTCGAACTCAACCCACGTCGAATCCTGTCGCGTGTCCACGTTCAGTCTGAAATTCTCGGACTCTTCGGACAGCAGCTGCCAGACCTGCGTCCGCGGAGAAGTCTCCAGTCGATAGCCGCGCACGAAGTATTCGCCCTGGGCCAACGCGGTCTCGCCGGCGAGGAGGCGAACCCGGTTGATCGCCCGGGCGACCCCGAGATCGACGGTGAACTCCTGGCCGAACACATTGGGCGTACCGGAGATCCACTCGCTCCGCACCAGGGCGATGCTGCCGTCCGCCAGAGGCACGCGCTTGCCAAACTGATCGACCACCGACCTTCCCAGGGCCAGGTTTTCCTCGCCCGTCAGACTCGCAAGGATCACCAGACTGTCAGGATGAACCTGCACATCCTGCACGACGCCCCCGGAGAACGCTGCCGCGTCAGACACGACCCACGTCCTCAGATCGGCGGTAGCAGGCGTGATGCCCAGCCACAGGAGTGTAGACAGAAGCTTCCATCGCACTGTCAGAACAGGAGTTTCCGGGTCAGACTGGATACCACGGCAATGGCCATGGCCTCTTCCAGTTCCCGCGAATTGAACGTCATGACCACACCGACCTTCAGCGGCGATTTGCTGCTGATCTGCCCGGTGCTGAGGTCCTCTACCTGCACCTCTACTTCGACACTCTCGGCGTTCTGCGAAAACACCTTGCGCACTCGCTGAGAATGGACCCGCGCGGTTCCTGTGATCTGCAGGTGCGCATCCTCCCGCGTTGAGACCAGTTCAAAGGGATTGTCGATCTCACGGACGCTGTCTTCATCCAGCTCTTCGAGGCGCACGACTTGAGAGAACACTCGCACGCGGTCCCGTCGCAGTTCGCGCAGGACGGCCCCGGAGAGATCCTCGATGCGCGAGGGGCGCGAGATCGTGGTCAGGGGCGAGCCCTTGCTGGCCAGCGCGTTGGTGACGTACGACTCGCCTCCCTGCGAAGCGGCGGCGTCGGCCGCCCTGGGATCGACGATGGCGGCCTTGCTCTCTACCGGAAACTCCCTGATATAGATCTTGATGGGAGCCGTCATGGGGTTCGGCAGGCTGGTATCCTTGAGCAGCTCGTACTTCAGAGTGATGCAGCCGCTGGCTACGAAGGCTACCAGCAACATCGCCAGCCGTTGCGTCCGTGGCGTTCCCATCAGCTCTGCTTCTCCGGCACGGGGCGTACGCCGTGATCCACGATGAACTCGAACTTGAGATCGACAAACTCCGTGGGATTGCCGTAGCCCACTTCGAAACGATCGAAAGCGAGGATGAAGCTGGCCACATCCAGCGTGATCGTCTGCGTCTCCATGGGCAGCGCCGGGAAGTTGATTATGCCACTGTACCGCCCTCCCTTGCGGACAGGCTTCTCGCGCTTGTACTCACTCCGCTCAAAAATCGGATTGCGGTCCAGTGCTTTGTGATATTGAGTGTTGCCGTCTTCGCTACTCCACTTCAGATAGGCGTAGCTGTAGTACTCGCCCTTCTCGTGCCACTGGCCAACCCCCTGCCTGCAGAGATACTTCTCACCACCGTCGGTACGAAGTGCCACCTGTGTTGGATCGAACTCGACCCGCTCCCGGGTACGGTTGATCACCGTCACCTCGAAGGTGGTCCACAGCGGCGGCGTGTAGTCGAACCCTTTGACGTCCGTGCCGGTGAGCGTGTACGGGCTGTAGCGCGGGTCGTACGCCGCGTCGAGCATCTTGTCATCAAAAAACCGGACCTTGACCTGCACCCCGCCCTGGCTCCAGACGACAGAACTGTCGATGGCATCGATGTAGTACTCATCTCCTGCCGGCAGCACGGGCTCGAGGTGGATATAGTATTCCCGCTCTGGTGCGGCTGCCTCTTCCAGAAAGCGCAGGACACTGCAACCGGCCGTCAGGAACAGGAGTCCGCACAGACCCAGGACATATGTCGAAGTCGGTCGCATGACGAGCCCTAGAAGGGGGAAATCAGTTCGGCGAAGAGGATGCCCTGCTTGAAATCGGGGCGTCCCGAACGATCGAAATTCTTGCGCGTCCGCTGATAGCCGAAGAAGAAGGAGTTGTCGCGGATACCGAAGTAGTCGGCCGTCAGCTTGAACATGAATGTGTAATCTGTCTGAGTGAACGTGGCGTCCTTGTCGGCGCGGTCCCAATGTCGGAACGACAGCAGCGGCACGCCCTGAGCGCCGGCGAGGAAGCTTGTCTTCGGCGTCAGTGAGTACTCGCCGAGGATGATGGGTATGAACTCGGAGTACGACACCCGGGGATCGTCGTCGCTGTCGGTCTTCTCGAAGATCGTCCGGTGCTTGAATTTCGGCGTCAGGCGCAACGCCCCCCGGGTCCACCGGTAGTCTACCTTGTTGACCACGGAGAAACGTGTGTGCGTATCCTCGGCCTGCAGCAGGCCCTGACCATCGGCCAACTCGATCTCGGCCTGAGAGTTGCGGAACCACAACAGTGAATTTTCAACGTTGAAGCCCTGGAATCCGAGATAGCGCGTGTCGAAAAAAGCCAGATTCACCCAACTGTCTCGCATGGCCAGCGGATCGGGCGTCGCCGGTCGCCGGAAGCCTTCGGTGTCGGGTGCGCCGTCGGTGCGGTTGTACCAGTTGATGAATTCGATCTGCGTGCTGCCGTCGGCCTGGGCGATGGGCGGGATGCGAAACATGAAGGTGTGATCGGCGATATCGTCCTTGACCTTTTTCGTGTCAAAGTTGAAGCTCAACCGTCCCACGCCGGGCTTGTTGATGTCATACTCATAGCGCAGGTACATCGCCTCGGCCTGGCCGCCGCCGACGACCTGACGGTTGTCGTAACGGCCAACGCTGATAAAGTTGCCCAGGGACGCCAGCTTATTGAAGCGCAGGAAGAAGTGCTGGCCTTTCTGGTCCCGCGGGTAGGGATAGTCCGGCCGGTCGTCGTTCTCACGGAAATCGGGCACGCCGTTGTTGTTGAAGTCGATGCCGTAGATGAACTCCGCGGGCTCGGAATCGTAGGTCAGGAACGGCTCTTCCCAGTCGACGATGAAGTTCTCGTTGCGATCGACATCGGGAATATTGTCGACGTTCTCGTCGAGTCCGGGATAGACCTGGGCATTGGGAAATCCAGGATAGAGTTCACGCGGCTGGGCGACGGCATTGTCATTCGAGTGTTCGTCAGGGAAGCGGTCGTGGTCGTCGTTGTCCTCGTGCAGGGGAAACTCCTGGGTCGCCGTCTCGATGCGATCTCCCGGCTTCTCCTGCCTGTCGACATGGAACGACATACCGCCGCGGTAGCTGTCATAGCCACCGGCGTAATCGGGCTCCATGCGGTAGAACTCGGCTCCCACGGCAAGACCGCCGGCGACATCCTTCACGCCCTTCACCCACCAGGCCCAGGCGCGCTCGTTGCTGCGATTGCCCTCGTTGTTGCCCACGGGAAACATGAAGTTGCGCAGGTTGTGGGCCACTTCGCCGCTGACGTTGAGGCCCACCAGTTCCGTGGTCCAGTTGACCGAAGCCAGGCTCTGGCCAGTGGGAATGCCATAGTCGAAGGTGACCAGTCGGCGGTTCTCTGCTGTGGCATGGGCGCCGCGGGAACGAACCAGCGTGTAATAGGGCTCCTCATCCTCTCCCGCATACCACTTGTGCGGACGCCGTGTGGCAGCTTCGGATGGGTTGAAGGAAGCCGGCCACTCCATCTCGTCGAGCTCGGCATTCCCCTGGCGACTCACCGTGAAAACATCATGCGTCTGACGGACGCCAATCTGATAATCGCCGGCCACGTCGGCGACGAAGCGCGCCGAGCGTATGGTCATGTCGGTTGGCATGGTGAACGTATAGATCACCGCTTCACTACCGACTGCTTCCCGGCCACCACCGGCCAGGGGACTGCCGCCTACTGGCGGGGCGGCCTCGAGGGCCGGATCGTAGTCGGGATCCGCATCAAGGCTCGTCAGGTGGACCTTCTCGCCGTCGCGTTCGCCGTCGATGATGATATCCATGTCGAAGACACGGGCGTTGGCCCGGGATTCTTCTGGCGAATCGTCGGTGACGAAAATGCGCACGGTCTTTGGGGCGAGCATGTCATAGGGCAGGTCTCCACGCAGGAAGCTGCTGCGCGAAGAGGCTGGCGAGGCCATGACCTGGTTGATGAGACTGCCGCCGAAGGTCGCGTAGTCCCCCATGTTGTGCTGCCAATGGCCACCCAACTGCAGCACGGGCGACTGGTCCCAGGTGTCGTCTCCGGCACCCTTGGCCCATGGAGAGAACAGCAGGGCCGCTCCCTGTTCGCCACCCCGGGTAAAGAACACCGTGCCGCGGTCACGTTCTTTATAGTTGAGGTCCATACGGACCACGTTCAACTGACTGTTGGCGAAGGTCAGGGGCGTGAAGATCGTGCGCACATTACTGTGACTCACCCCGTTACCCACGGTGGCGGTCCAGTGCAGGTTGCCGTAGGTGTAGTGGCCGATGTGAAAGTCAAGCCGCTTGTGATCGATCAGGCTGTACCCGCTGAAGTCGCTGCCACTGCGCGATTCCTCGACCGTCAGAACACGTCGGTAACCGGCCCCCATGTAGTTTCCCATCCGGTCCCAGCGCACGTTGCGGTCCTCGATGGGACGACCGGACTGGAGCGCCCAGGGGATGGTCTCGCGGAAGTAGGAGATGTAGCGATCATCGGCATAGTTGAGGTATGGCACCCCACTGTCGGCACTGAGAAACGCCCGGCCGAGGCCGCGGTCAAATCGATCCTGCGGACCGCGTATGAAGGGCGGGCGGAGCTTCCACGGCGGCTCGTGTGGAGTACCTGGCTCGTCGTTGTAGTAGGGCAGTGCCCCGGCCGATTCGGGATGGCGCTGCGCCAGTGCCGGAGCCGTCAGCAGCCCTGCCAGGGCAAGGCTGAGGGCTATGATCGTCGTAGGAAATCGCAATCCGATCCTCGCGGGCCTCAGCAGGTGGTTGGACTTGAGCAGAAGAAGATGGGGAGTGGGCAGTATGCCCACTCCCCATAGAACTAACCCACTACGTGGATCTGCTTCTTTTTTTTTAGTTGCTCAGGAACGTGGACTTGACGCGAGCCCACGAATCAGCCTCGACCGCCGTACCTGGAGCGGGGCCAGCCGCATCGTCGACGAAGACCCAGTTGGCGAACTCAGACTGATTTCCACCAGCCCAGGCGACGCACTGGATCTGACCACCGTAGGCATCTTCGCCATCAGGGTCGACGGCCAGCCACGTGAAGCCCATTTCCGAACCCGCCGTCGGTGCCTCGAAGAGGTTGCCGGTGCGGAGGAAGGCATCCCAGCCCAGACGAGCCTCGATGACGTAATCAGCGCTGCCGCCAAACTCATCACCAGCATCACGGAAACCGTAGTCAAAGCCTTCGATGGCATCGGCGTCATGCACGTCGACACGGGCATTCTGCACGGTCGTGATCAGGCAGACCGAGTTCGGGTTGGACCCGAAGGGTACGGCCATGAAGTTCAGGACGCTCAGGTTGACATACTCACCCGTGGGGTCGCCACCGGGGTGGTCTTCGTTGTTGAGGTCGAGATAGAGGGACATGGAATCGCGTTCCCACCAAGCCCGGGCCTCGCCACCACCTTCGGTGTCGCGCACGTTGTCACGCGCCTCGACGATGTAGTAGAGGCCGTCGTCATCCCAGGCCTGCCAAATGAACGACGAGTAATCGATGTCGCTGCGGGCCTCGGCGGAATCTTCGATCTCGCCGTTCTGGTTCAGCTGGTTGACGCTGACCTCGCTGGCCTGCTGCTCGATGTCTCGCCAGCCGAACTCGGCGCCGTCGGCCAGGATCTGCGTCGGCGAGCACTCGAACTCGAGGGCGTTAGCCCACTCACCAGGAACCGTGTTGCGGTCGCCGTCTAGCGTCGGGGACGCGGTGAACTTCGGCAGATCAAAGAAGCGCTCCGGCGGCTGCGCGCCGGCGATGCCGGCGATGCAGAGCGAAAGCGCGGCTGCGGTGATAGCAACCTTCTTCATGATAGCAAGTTTCTCCTTGCACGTGAAACATAAGGACAAAGGACTGCGGACGAGTGTGCGGTTGCATCTTCCGCTTCGGGCGAATGGCCACACAGCCGAAGCGAGAATTGCAGCTTACGATAGAGCGGCTCTGAGTGGATGTCAAGAAAAAAGCCGCCTGCGGGTCCGAATACATTGCGAACCGTGCTCCGGTTCGCTTTATTGCGCCCGACAACGGGCCGTGCCGGCTACCCCGCGACGAGGTTTCGCCATACCCTTTGGAGATGCTACCTTGTCGATCGGTCCCTCTGTGCTCCTGCGCCCTGAGACGGGTCGCCGGGGTCTGGCTGACAGCGGCGATCGGGTGGACCGGCTATGGCGTAGCCAGTGCGGAACCGCGGGCCACTACTCTTGGTGTGACGATTGTCGATCGGGTCGACATGACCGTCGTACCGGCCCATCTGCGCACGCAGCATCCGGTTCTCGTGCGGCATCTGGGCCTGGCGGTTCGCAGAGCCCTTGGTCAGGTGGGCAGGTTTCGTATCCAGCGCCTGCCAGGCGCCGCTGCTGACGATGTCGATTTCGAGGTGAGAATCGACCTGAATCAAGTGCAGAAGGTGTATACGAATGAGTTGCTGTACTACACGGAAAGGGAACTGCTCGACGAGGTAGATCTGGGCCCGCAGGGGGGAGGCAGCCAGTACGAGGTCGTCTCTCTTCCCTCCGTCAACGTCGAATTCGACGTCCGACTGGTGGCCCCGCGGGATGTGGTGCTCTGGTCCGCCTCTCTGGACAGCACGGTTGTGGTGCCCCACGATGAGAGCATATTCATTTATAACACGTGGAAGTACCCTGGCGCCACCGATCCCGGTCTGACCCGACAGTTTCTGGCGGACATCCTTCGCCTGCAGGATGCGAACCGCTGGGTGGAACGTGTCCTGAGCGTCTCGGATCGCTGGATCATCTCCCGTCCGGGCGACGACCTGCGCACGGCGCAGGATATCATCGGCAGGCTGGCTGCATCCTTTGCCGTTGATGTCGATGACCATGTGCCCCTCGAAGGACGGGTTCTGGATCAGCAAACGTCTGCCGAGGGTGAAGTGCTCGTGAAGCTGGACGTGGGCGGCTATCACGGCTTGGCGTTGCGACACAGATTGGAACTCTGGCGACCGCCACCGGCACAGAAGAAGGTCGGGCAGGTCGAGATCGTCCGACTCGACTCGACGACGGCGGTCGCGCGAATACGTAAATTGGACAGGGACCTGAAGAAGACGGGGGAAAGCCTGCAGCAGTATCGGGTGATCTCCCCCAAACGAGCCTCCAGGAGGTAGTCTCCATGGGTACGTCACGCTTCGCCTCACCGACCTCGGGCTTCGACCTCGATGAGATCGTCAGTCGCCTCCGCAAGACCTTCCTGATCTCGGTTGCGGCCGCTGCCGGACTGCATCTGCTCATCGCCGCGATCAATCCTTTCGAAGAGGCCAAGACGAAGACACCCCGCCCCATGGTGACCAAGTTCATCAAACGGGAGCCGCGACTGACCAAGCCGCTGGAGCTGCGCAAGATTCCCCAGCCCAAGCGGCAGATGGCGCGGCGCGAAGTCCAGCTGGCTGCGGCCCGCATGGATCAGGTCCAGGCGACGGCCAGCTTCAACACGCGCAGCCTCATCGCCAGTCACGTCGGCGGCTCCGGAATCAACCTGGGTGGTCAAGGCCACTTCGCCGCCAAGGCCAACATCAGCATCGAACCGAAGTTGACGGCCATGTCGGTGACCAGCACGCGCGCCTCCGAGCACAAGATCGACATGGCCCTGGAGATGCTCGATGTCAACAGCATGGACACGGGCCGATATCGGGCCATGGTCATCCAGGACGCGGGTGACAAGCAGGGCATCAAGGGTTTCGTCAAGATGGCCCAGGTCATGTCTTCACGGGCCCTTGCGGGCGGCACTTCTGGATATGGGTCCGTGGTGACCAACGTCGATGTCATCGATCGGCTTCGTGACGTGCTCAACGAGTACACCGGCCTCCGAGCCGACTTTGTCGGTCTCATCACCTTCGACGATCCACGCCTTCTGGAGGTGCCCATCATCCTGCCCCAGGGAGCCCCGAACGAGATCGAAATGGCCAATCTGGCCGACTATCTGATCGCTGGTGGTTTCGTCCTTGGCGGCGTCGTCGGAACCTATGATGAGGGGCTGGAGAAATATGGCGGTCTCATCCGCGGCAAGGACTTCTGGTCCGAGCGTCTGCCGGAGGACCATCCCGTGTACACCGCCTTCTTCGATCTGAAAGGCGGCATGCCCTTCGGTTACTCCCCTTCCCTGTCGCAAGGTAAGGCAGGGGTCCGGCCCTGGAATTACCTGACAGGCCACTTCGTCAAGGGCCGTATGGCCGGCATCACCCCGGGGGACGGCGGCTGGGGTTGGCAGAACGACAACCGCGGCGGCAACTCGACACGTCAGCTGCAGCTGGCGGTGAACATCATCGTCTATGCCCTGACCCAGGAGGGCTCGATCACGCAGCGTCTGATGCAGATGGTGAACTGAAGGGAACGAGTGCCCACGCTCATCGGTCGCGCTGCCGGCTGCCTGCTGTTTGCCGGCCTCGCTCTCGGCTGTGGCGAACAGCACGCCGAAGCCTATGTCGCGGCACTGAATAACCCGGATCGCCAGGTGCGACTGGACGCCAGTCTCAGCCTGATAAGGCTCGGCGACGCCGCTGTCCTGCCTCTCATGCAGCACGCTCGCTCCGGCTCCGACAGCCTCCGCTACATCGCCGCCCAGATCCTCGGCCGCATCGGCGACCGCCGTGCGGCTCCGTTTCTCCAGGAGCTTATCAACGATCCCAATCAGTACGTCCGCGAACGGGCAGTGCGCGCCCTGGGCCAGTTGGGGGATCCGGGCCAGCGGGGCCACCTCGAGGGAGTTCTGCTCGGCGACAGGGCGGCGGCGGTACGGGATGCCGCTGCCTGGGGGCTGGGCGCTCTGCGTGACACGGCGGCAAACGCTGCTCTGATCCGGGCGCAGCGAGACTCGGCAGCGGTGGTTCGCCAGACGGCCTTGTCCGCCCTGCAGTTTCTGTGGACACCTGCCGCCGAAGAGGCAGCCCTCGCCGCGCTGCGGGATCCGGATGAGAGCGTTCGTTATGTGGCCGTCCAGTTGCTGGGGTTCCATCGTGTCGGCAGCGCCGTCGATGTCCTGGGTCTGGCGCTGGTGGACAGCAGCGTCGGTGTGCGCGCTGAGAGTGCCCGTGCCCTCGGTCTCATCGGCGATACGACGGCCGTTCGCGCTCTCGAGCGGCTTTTCACCGAACACCGGGGCCCCGATCAGGATGCTGCCAGGCAGGCCCTCGAGCAGTTGACAGGGCTCAACTACGCGATCGCGCCTTGAGCCTCGCTGCGTCTGACGTGCGCCGCGCTCTGACGATCATCGCGTTGTCGGCGGCAGGTGCGTCGGCCCTCCCGCGATTCACCGATCAGACGAATGCAGCGGGTGTCGCCCTCGAGCACACCTTCGGCGGCACGGAAAAGCACTACATCCTCGAAGCCCACGGCAGCGGCGCCGCCTTCTTCGACCACGACAATGATGGCGACCTCGACCTCTACGTCGTCAACGGGTCCACCCTGGGCACGTACAAGGCGAAATCCGGTCCTGGGAATTTCCTCTACAGCAACCGCGGGGATGGCACCTTTGCTGACGTTGGCCAGGCCGCCGGCGTGGCTGATGCCTCCTGGGGAGCCGGGGCCGCCGTCGGTGATATCGATAACGATGGCCATCGCGACCTCTACGTCACCAACTACGGCGCCAATGTTCTCTATCAGAACCGGGGCGACGGCACGTTCACTGACATCTCGACTGCCGCCGGCGTCGCCGGTGATCAGTTCAGCGCCAGCGCCGCGTTTGTGGACTACGACAACGATGGCGACCTGGATCTTTATGTGGCCAACTACGTGGTCTTCGATGCGGAGCAGGCCCTGACCGGGGACAACCGCCTGTGCCGGTTCTACGGCGGTATCGAGGTCTACTGCGGCCCGAAAGGATTGGTGGGGGCTCCGGACATACTCTACCGGAACGACGGTGCGGCGTCGTTCACGGACGTTACCGACACCTCCGGAGTCAGTGTCGCCAACCGCTACTACGGTCTGGGTGTGATGCCTTTTGACTTCGACGGCGATGGCGATGTCGATATCTGTGTCGCCAATGACGAGACACCGAACGTCCTGTGGCAGAATGAGGGCAACGGCTCCTTCACCGACATCGCCCTGCTGGCAGGGGTGGCCTACAACGGCGAGGGGGAAGAGGAAGCGGGTATGGGAATCGACGCCGCTGACGCCGACAACGACGGCGACGACGACCTCTACCTGACGAACTTCTTCAGCGAAACCAACACGTTGTACCGCAATGAAAGCGGCTTGCGCTTCACCGACATCACATCCTCTGCCGGCCTGGCAGCGCCCACTGTGAGTCTCCTCGGCTGGGGGACCGGCTTCTTCGACTGGGATCATGATGGCCTCCTGGACATCTTCGTCGCCAACGGTCACGTCTATCCGCAGGTCGACGAGAAGACGACGGGAAGCCCCTATCGGCAACCCGATCAGCTCTTCCGCAACCTGGGTGATGGCACCTTTGGTGATGTCTCGGCAGAGGCCGGTCTTGGTGAATTGCCGACGAGGGTGAGCCGGGGAGCGGCCTTTGGGGACATGGACGATGACGGCGATGTCGATGTCTTCGTATCGAATCTGAACGACCGCACCACGCTGCTGCGCAACGACGGGGGCAACCGTCAGAACTGGCTGCTGGTCAAGGTCGTGGGCACCCGATCCAACCGCGATGGCCTGGGAACGCGCCTCCATCTGTCTGCCGGCGGCACGAGCCAGTGGCGCACGGTTGACGTGGCCGGCAGCTATCTGTCGTCAAGTGATGTACGGGCTCACTTCGGGCTCGGCGAGATCACACGCATCGATCGGCTGGACATCACCTGGCTCGACGGCACGACCCACTCTGTGAGCGACATTCCCGCCAACAGGTTGCTCGTCGTCGATCAGGACGGCGAGCATGAGACGGTGAACCTTACTCCGGGGCGACGGGCCGAGCCTTGAAGGTTTCGATCTCCTGCATCTTCTCCTGAGCGGGAGCAAAATCCGGCGCCATGCGCAGCAGGCGCTGCAGCACATCTGACGCCCTGGCCACACGGCCGAATTCCAGATGCAGCTGTGCCAGTGCCAAGGCGGCTTGCGGGTCGCGCGGATCCTGCTGCACCGCCCGTCGACGCCCCTGCAGCCTGCCCTCGTATTCCTTCAGACTGCTGAAGACCTTCATCAGTCTCTGCCCCTCCTCCGTGCGACCCGCCTGCAGATGCAGCTGGGCCTGGGAGTAGTGGGCTCCCGTGTGCTCCGGATCCCGCTTCGTCGCTTCCTCATAGAAGGCCAGAGCCTGTTCCAGCTGGCCCAGAGCCTCGGTCACAGCTCCCAGGCGATGGTAGGACTCGGCGTGATCGGGATCTCGCAGCAGGGCCTGGTGGAAGTAGCTCCTGGCCGCCTCGAGCTTGCCGTCCTTCTCGCTGATGATCCCCAGGTCGTGATAGACCTGGGCCCGCTCCACACCCAGCTCCAGAGCCCGGCGGTAGGCCTCTCTGGCCGCTTCGTGATCACTCAGCTTCATGTGGCTGGCGCCCAGACGGACATGGATCGGCCCCTCGTCGGGATTCACCTCGAGAGCACGGGTGTACGTCCGAATCGCCTCTCCCGGGTCGTGCCGCAGATCCTGAACCAGGCCGAGGTTGGCCAGGGCAGGGAGAAAGTCGGGTCTGATCCGAACCGCCTGCTGATAGCTCGACGCAGCTTCCGTGTACAGGCCCTGCTGCTGATACATGTAGGCGAGATTGTAGTGGATCTCGGCGAAATCAGGTCGCAGTTGCAGAGCCTGTTTGTAGTTGCTCTCGGCGGCGAGAAACTCCCCCAGGCCATCGAGGGTGACGGCGAGCCCGATCCGGGCTTCGAACAGATCTGGTTGCAGCCGCAGGGCTGTCTCATACGCTCCGCGAGCTTCGGCGTACCGTTGCAGAGCTGCCTGCACGGTTCCCTGGTTCGCCCAGGCTTGCGCGAAGTCGGGTTTGATTGCCACGGCACGCCGGTAGTGAGGCTCGGCCGCCTCAACCTGCCCCTGGGCGCGCAGCTCGTCCCCCTGACGATTGGCTGCCACCGCCTCCGCCTGAATCTGCGCCGGTCGCCAGTGAAGTCCATAGTAAGCCGTCCCCGCCAACGCCAGCAGGACGCCTGCCCCGAGGAGGATGCGGTTGTTGATCGATCCCTGCTTGCCCATACCTGCCGGTTGCCCCGAAAAAAAGCCGGCTGAAGCAACGTGGCTTCAACCGGCGATACCTCGACTCTGTGGTGCCCGACTACTGTCGAGCGACGTCGATCGTCATGCTCTGGTCCTGGGTCCAGTTGCCGCCGATTCGCAGTGTGCTGGTGACGATGGAGCCGCGGATCTGGTCCCCCTCCCTGGACAGGAGAAACACGATGCGGCTCGTCCCTTGGCGGAACTGGACTTCCAGTTCATCTTCGCTCGCCGGGGTGACCATGGCCCAGGCGGAGGCCTCGTCGTTGCGGCCGGTGCCGTACACGAGGTTGGCGGCGATCATGATCTGTTTCGTGGTTGCCGCCTCGATCAGCAGGGTGGTGGGACTGTCCACGCCGCTCTGCCCGTTCGACAGCGAATACGCGCCGACACCGGCGTAATCACCCACCCAGGCGTCGGCCAGATCCGGAGTCGGGGATACGGAGTCGTCGGAGCCGCAACCGACGAGGGCCACCACCGCCAAGAATACCAGCCATTTGCATTTCTTCATCGTGCACGGTCTCCGGTCAGATACTTGAACCGATTCAAGGCGGAATTGTACTTCTCCCTCCCCGAATCGTCAATCGCCGCCATCAGTAGGTGACAGAAACAACCTTGCGGGTGGTTCTGTCGCCCGTGTCACCGGCAACGGTGACATCGACTAGGTAGAGGCCGGGGGCGACGAGGTCACCGTCGGCGCGACCGTCCCAGGAGAATTCCGCCCGGCCGGCGGTTGCCTCGAGATTCTTGCTGTGAACCCGGCGTCCCGACAGATCGAACACGGAGAAGGTCAGTGGTCGCGGCACCAGAACATTCACCAGGTCGAAGACAGCGACCAGGACGTCATTGACCCCGTCGCCATTGGGCGTCAGAACCGGCGTACTCGTCACGAGGCCGCCCAAGAGACTCCGGGTGACAGGAAGCATCACCACATTCGTGCTGCTCTCGACCTGATCCGTGGCGTCGCCGGCGTCGACGAGTTGGCGAATGTTATCCGGCTGATCGGTATCCTGCAGGAACAAGTCAAACCGGGTGCCCTGAAGGAACACCGTGGCGTCGAAGCGAAGCTCTATGAGCTGGTTCGAGCGCACCTTGTCCGGCAGCGTGATCGTGAAGCCGTCCGACCTCACATCTATGCTGCCCTGCGTGGGTTCGTCGTCGACGAATACGTCGACGAACTCCACCGGAGCCGAAGACTCCAGCAGAAGACGATCGAAGCCGCTGCCACTCGTGCGTATTGGACGCAGGAAATACGAAAACTCAGAGTCGACGCCCGGATCGGCCTGTAGCGGGTAGATCTCCCCTAGCGTCTGTTCCGCGAGAGGTGGAGTGAAGTTGACCGCCAGCCAATCGATGGTGGCACCACGGGATGGATCGTCAGAGAGCAGCCTGACATCCAGCTCCATGTATTGGCGCGGCGATGGCGACTGGAACGATTCACCCGACTCGGAGTACGCGTTGCTCCATGAGCTCCAGTCTCCGCCGGGTGTAATCAATGTGTCGATCGAACCACGGAAGCTGGGGATCAGTTTTCCGTATTTTTTTTCGGTGACGACTTTTCCATTCTTGTCGTGGTACACCAACACGGGGATGATCTCGTTTCCCGTGCGGGAGCGGACCTCGATGCGCGTTCCCGGGGGTGTATCGCCCTCCCATTCCACCGTGTTAAGGTTCCTTGAGTCCCCCAGGTTGATCAGCGGGGAGCGGAACTGCACCTCGAGGGGATGGCCGGAGCCATAGATCATGATTTCGTCGGTTGCGCCGCGAAACACACATGAATTCTGTGAGATCTGATTGCAGGAGGCCGACCAGAATTTCCAGAAGAGGCGCACAAAACGGGTGGGGATGGGCTCGAACTCGTGGTCGCCGACCCCACGGGCCCTATTTTCTGGCCGCGCCACGCCTGTGTGGTGTTTGGTCCAGATCCGGGTCCCATCGGGCGACAACGCCCCGTCGGAGGTCATCAACTCATAGTAGTCGAAATTCCAGCGCCGCCGTTGCACGTAGTGTCTCGTCGTGATGCCACCGCCGAAGCCGGAGCGTACGACAACCCCACCGATGACTCGTACCAGATCGACGTTGTACGTGGCGCCCAGATCGAGGATCATGTGCGCATCGACATCCTCGGCGCCGCCTCGACTCGACGAGCCAAAAACAAAACGCTCGTAGAGATCGCCATCCACCAGGCCTCGGGCGTTCCCCAGAGGAGCCTTCGAGGCGTCCTTGGAATTGATATCCACCTCCACGTCGATGCCACCCCCCCGATCGAGAAGTCCGAGGGCGACATTGTCACCGAAGTCGTCGACGACAACCTCCATCAGACGCGCCCCCGGTGTTGGCAACAGAAAATCAACCAGGATATACTGAATCGGCTGGCTGTCCGGTTCCTCGAGGGGCAAGGTGACAGTGTGCTGGCGGTTTCCCTTGAAGCGCTCTTTGATCCGGTAGACCACCGTGCCCGGGATCGGGGCGGCGATGACGTCGGTTTCGGGCTCCCCAGTCGATAGCAGAAGATCGAACAGTTCGAAGGGAGGCGCCGCCTCATCGAAAACGAGGCTGACACTACTCGCATTGACCGCTCGCCCCAGGTCGATCTCGATGAACCAGTCCCCTGAGGGACGCTCCCAATCGGGTTCCCACCCGGTGGCAGTGTCGCCGTCGATGGCCGCGCGTGCCGAAGCGGCATTCGAGCCGGCGGCGCGAATGCCGCCCCCGAAATCCAGGTGATTGGCAATGGCGTTGGTGTTTCGTCGCAGTTCGACGGTCCGAATGACGTCGCCGTCGAATTCCACGGCCCCGAGAGGCAGCGACCATTGCCGCCAGTCGGCCGGACGATCAAAGCGGATCTGGTCGGCGATGGCAGGACCCGTGAGGATGGCGGCGGCGGCCATCATGTAGGCGATTCGCAAAGATTCCCCCGGAGAAGAAGAGAACGACACCGGCCTCTGTGGCGCCATGACAGCGCTGTCATAGTAAACTCCCCGGTCGCGCAGTTGTCAAAAATGACAGCAGATGGCGAAGCGGAGAAAGGTCATCGCTGGTGCGCCTCGGCCCACCCTCGTAGAATTGGCGGGCGGTGCTACAGGATCCCAACAGAAGAAGAGGAGCAAAGCATCATGTCGTGGAAGAGTATCGGACAGGTGACAAGGTTCATGCTGATCCTGTCATTCTCGGGGGCACACGCCCAGGAAGAGGCCGCCCATCTCGCCTACCGCCAGAAGGTGATGAAGACGATCGGTGCCAGCATGGGAGCGATCAGCGATATTCTGAAGAACGGCCTGCCGCATCAGGAGAATATCGCCGTCCACGCGCGCGTCCTGCGGGATGCCAGCACCCTCATAGAAAGTGCCTTCGAGAAGAAGGTCGTGGAAGGACGCACCGACGCCCAGCCGAAGATCTGGCAGGAATGGGAGAAGTACGTAGCAGCCGCGGGCGAGATGACCACTGCCAGCGACGCCCTGATCGAGGCCGCCACCAGTGGTGACGCCAGCGCCATCCCGGCAGCGATGAAGGGCGTGGGCGAATCGTGCGGCGGCTGCCACAAGCCCTACCGCAAACCCAAGGAAGAACGGTTCAAGCGCTGAGAGATTCCCTGGCGGACGGTTCTCCAGTGGCGCGGGTCGTCACGGTCCTGGCGCTGATCTGTCTGTTGAATCTTCCTGCCGGCGGGCAGGACGCCTCAGCGATAGAGCGCGGCGAGTACATCTTCCGCGCCTCTGGAGGTTGCAGCTGTCATACGGATGTGGAGAATGAGGGGGCCTTCATGGCCGGCGGGAGGGCCGTGCGGACACCCTTTGGATCGGTGTACGCGACCAACATAACCGCAGATTCAGAGACGGGTATCGGGACGTGGCGGGATGCCGACTTCATACGGGCCATGCGCCATGGCATCGGACCCGATGGTACGCGCTTCTTCCCCGTCTTTCCCTTCACCGCGTTCACCGGGATGAGCGATCGGGATCTGCTGGATCTCAAGGCCTACCTGTTCTCCTTGCCCCATGCCGAACGGGAGAACACCGTCACGGACCTGCCCCCGCCGTTCGGCTGGCGTCCACTGCTGGGAGTGTGGAGTTGGCTCTACCTCGAACCGGGTCCCTACGCTCCCGACCCTGAGCGCGAGGCAGAGTGGAACCGGGGCGCCTACCTGGCTACTGCCCTCGGGCACTGTGCCGAATGTCACACGCCGCGCAACGTGATGGGGGGCCTGGATATCGAACTCGCGTATGCCGGGACCGTCGAGGGCCCCGAGGGAGAGCTGGCGCCGAATATCACGCCCGACCCGGACACCGGCATCGGCCGATGGACGACTGCTGACATCACCTGGTACCTGCGGACAGGCCTCAAGCCGGATGGGGACGACACGCAGGGCCTGATGGCCGAGTTGATCGACAACGGCTATCGGCACATGACGTCCTCAGACCTGGAAGCGATCGCGGCCTATCTGAAATCGCTGGACCCGATCGTCAACCGGGTGGTGGCCGAAAAGCCCAATCACTGATCAGTCCACCCGACCTGCCTGCCCTGCGGCGGATCCGCGCGTCCATAGAGGTGGTATCTGCTGGCTCATATGCACCGGCTTCGTTTACTTCCCGACTGACGACCTCTACAGCAGTCGATCACCCTCAGGCGACAAACCTTCTTGCGTTATCTGGCCGGCACATGCCTCACACTGCTCTGGTTCGGTCATGTGGACGCCCAGCCTGCCGCCCAGGGAGTGCTCGGTACCGAGCGCGCCACGGTACCGCGCTTCGAGATGGAGTACGTCGCACCCCAGGTCCACAAGTGGTATGCACCGCGCCATCTGGCAGAGAGCTACTGGCACCCCTGGCACGCCACCGATGCCCGCTACGCCACCCAGCCCTACACCCGTTACGTCGATCGACTGCTGGAAGGTGACGACTTCTATGATGTGCTCGGCAGCCCGGTAGGCCGCGGCTGGCTCGTCTATTCCTGGACCCAGGAACAACCCCAGTCGCGGGGCAGCTTCATCGTCAAGGCGCCCAGACGGGACGTGCGCAACAGTTCCGAGGCCAGCACTCTGGGCACCGACAGGGCCCTTCCCGCATACGATCGGTTCTTCGGCCGCCTGGTGATCGCCGGCGACCAGCGGGGAGGCGCCACCTATCGCCTGATGGTGGGCGACCAGATCAACACCCTGTTTACGCCCCTCACCTTCAACAAACCGCGCTACAACGGTCTGCGCCTCGATATCGCCAGCGCGCGCCACAGCGCCACGTTACTGCTGTCCCGCGTCAGCGACCCCAACGGTCTCACCGACGCCCAGGCAGGCACATCCGTTTCCGGCAACGGCACGAACGCCACACACCTGTTCGGCGGACATGTCGATCTTTCCCTGGGCGCTTTGACCCGGATGGGCCTGACGTACGTGAACGTGCACAACGCCCACACCCAGCTCGATCTGAACGACGGCAATCCCCTCAGCGGCACTCTCACGGTTCTGCAGAATCAGCCACTGCGCAAACTCTGGGTACGGCTGCGCGACGACTCCCCTGCGGATCGCAGTGATGGCGCCGTGCTGCTGGCTCACGACATCGTTCTGATCGACACCAGCGGCCGTCAGCTGCGTGGCTCGGAGATCGGCTTTCTGCCCCGGATCGAAGGCGGTGTCCAGCGCGGCGGCGCTCTCGGCGCCGACGGCTCGGAGCACATCCTGCTGGAATACGATCTGGCAACGCTGAATGCAGAGGGAGTACGCAGCGCCGACCTGCGCAGTGCCCGGGTCGAGTTGGACGTGGCCAACGACTACCGCGTCGAGGTGGCGTCGAATCTGCAGCGTGATGACCGGGGTTCGGCGGCCAACACGGTCTTCACTACACAATTGCGCTCACCGGGAAACGTGCGCGACCGCAGCAATACCGGCGTCGTGACCGTCGACTACGGTTTGCCGGTGGCCACCGAGGTGATCGGCGTCGACTGGAACCTGCCGCAGTGGCGTGGCCTGTCGCTCAAGGGTGAAGTGGCCGTCAATCGCCGCCTGCGTCGGTATCCCAACCCGGCGTTGGACCGCCACCATCAGGAGATACAGCAGGCCGGTGCCGGATATGCTCATCTCGCCTACCAGCGTGATCCCTGGCTCCTCTTCGTCGAGACGTTCTCCATCGACGACGAGTACACGACGAGTCACTTAGTGACGGATCCCGGGGGGCTGCTCTACTATGGTGCCGCCATCCCCCGGCTCTACGAGTTCGTCGACGACGACGACGACTTCAACGGCGTGCCTGAGTGGCAGCGGCCATTCCAGCCCAGTTCCGGCGGGCACGCCTGGCCCGGGTTCGACGAGAACGGCGACTTCATCAACGACCACAACCAGAACGGCAACTTCATCCCCGACTACGAGGAGCCCTTCCTGCGCTTCGGGTCCGATCGACCCGAGTTGCTCTTCGGCCTGGACATGAACCACAACGGTACGATCGACCGCTTCGAGAATGACGAGTTGGCCGACTACCCGTACAGAGGCGACCACCGTGGGTTCAACAGCTATGTGAAAGCTCAGGCTGGTCCTGACGCCCAGCTGACGGTGGGGCGCCAGCGGATGCGGCTGGTCGCCGGCGACGGTCGTACGGAGGCCTGGTACGCCCTCGGCACATGGGACCGGCAGCTGCCCGGCAGTCGCCTGCGCCTCGCCGGATTCGGCGCCCTGATCAGGGACGACATCCCGGACGATCTGGTGCAGTGGTTTCAGCCGGTCGACGCCCGCGGGCTGATGCAGGTGGTCCTCGACGATCTGCCGGCTCGGGACACGTGGAAGCAGGTCCTCTACGCGGACTGGGAACAGCGCCTCGGCCCCGGTCTCCGGCTGCAACACCGTGCCCGGTGGGAGTTGCTCAGCCAGCGCGACAGCGACGCCTCGCTACAGGCCCGCGAAGGGCGTCGGACAAGCGGCTCGGTAGGGTTGGTGAACCGCGGTCAGCTCAACATCCCCGTGGGTCTGGCCACGTTGCGGCCGCGGCTCAAGAGCGAGTTTCGCCGGGAGCGCCCCTTCAGCACCCGGCGTGATGAGACCACAACCCTCGAACAGATCGCCATCCTGCTGTGGACGCGGCCTCTGATGGCGGAGCAGGTCACCGTCGGCTACTTCCCGAAGTACGGTCGTCAGGGCTTCCGCACCACCCTGGAGCTGGGTCTGGAGACCAGCCGTTTCTGGCTGCTGGATGGCCGGCTGCCCCAGGCGGACGACTTCTGGCGCTGGACGGTGATCGGTCAGTTGACGAACCGGGTTGCCTACGAGGGCTACAACCTGGTGACGCGCACAGGTCTGCGCCTGGGTGGCTGGCGCTTCGAGAACGGCAGGGATCAGCGCACGAATCTGCTGTTCCTGACGATCAACGCGGGGCTGCGCTGATGCTCCGTCTGTTGCCCTTGCTGCCGATCCTCTTCGTGGGAGCCGCTTACTCGCAGCCGGTACAGCGCTTCGAACTCGGCAGCGGCCGCGTCACCTGGGAGGAAGGTGGTGGTCATCGCGACCCGACGGTCCTCATCAAGCGCCGCGGCCGGACCGCGACGTTGGAGGACACGACCAACACCCCGGGGGACGCCATCGACTTCGACCATCGGCCGGGGTGGATCAGCCCGCTGTACTTCGATCCGGACGAGATCATCTCGGCCCGCGTCCTCGACGGCGAGGGGTCGGTGGGCTTGGAGGGTGCCTTCTACGGCGCCACCAGCGCTGAGCAACTCGTGGGCACCGTGAACGGCGACCATGAGGTCGCTTTCCAACGTAAACCTGATGTCTTCAACACCACTCCCAAGATGCGCGACGTCTGGGTCATCCTAGATTTCGCCGTACCTGTCGGCGTGCACCGCGTCCGCTTCTACCCCCGCAATTCGGTGGTAGAAACCCCCCTGCACCCCTTCCAGGAAGACTACCTGCGCGCCTACGAACTGTGGATCAATTCCACCCTCACCGACCTGGCCACACCCGATCGGCTTGTACAGCGCAACACGGCCAACGACAGTCCCGTCGTCGATATCGATCTGGCGCCCCAGTACACCCGCCTCGTCAAGGTGCGCTCCTTGTCGACGGTGCCCTATGAGTTTGACGAGATCGAGGTCTACGGCACCGGGTACATGGCGCAGGGGACCTATCTGTCGGACATCATCGACCTGCAGGATCGCGCCACCATCGGTCCCATCGGCTGGGTGGAGGATGTCGAGGGGGATCCGCTGTTTTCGGAGCTCGCGGTACGTGTGCGCACCGGCGAGGACGATACACCTCTGCGTTACCGGGAGCGCGAGCGCGACAGCGACGGGGCTGTCACCGGCCTCAGAGAGGTCTCGCCGGAGATGTACTACGCGCTGCAGGACACGCGAGACCGGGCGCCGCTGACCGATGACCTGGACCACTGGAGTCCGTGGACCAAAGTGGGAAACGGCGACGTGCCGACGGCCCCTGTGCCGCGACGCTTCGTGCAGCTGCGGCTTGAATTCGATGGCGGGTTGTCAGCCACCCGTCAGATCGACAGAATCGGTTTCGACTACCTCGTCCCTCCTGTCGCCGATGCCCTCAGAGCAGAGGTCTACCCACGACTGGCCGAGGCCGAGAAGCCGGCCACCTTCCGTTACGCTGTCCTGCTGGAGGCCGACGGGCCGATTCGGGGGTACGATCGCCTGGAGGTAGACACCAACGTCGGTGTCACGCGGGTGCGCGAGGTGTCGCTGGACGGCCGGCCTCTGTCCTTCGAGCTCGAGTCCCTGAGGCAGGACGGCTTCACCATGAGTTTCCCCCTCATCGACCAGGACGGCTCGGTGCTGGAATTCACCTTCGACCTGCCCATCTTCCGCTTTGGCACGACCTTCTCCGGACGCGCCTGGCACAGCGCCGAGCCGGGGGTGCCGCAACGGCTGGAATCGGGGGACGCGGCGGACTTCGGTCCGGCGGATTTCGCCGAGTTGTCGGGGCTGTTCGTCGCCATACCCAGGGCCCAACTGGGAAAGCTCGTAGGAGAAATCGACGTCTCGCCGAGGGTTTTCACGCCGAATGGCGACGGGGTCAACGACAGCTTCCGCCTCACCTTCAACCTGCTGCAGCTGGTGGCGCCGGCACCGGTGACGGTCGATGTCTTCGACCTGAGCGGACATCTCGTGCAACACATCTTCGCCGAGGAGCGAAGCATCGGTCCGTCCAGTACCGAGTGGGATGGCATACGGCAGGATGGCACACCGATCCCGCCGGGCATCTATGTCTGGGTCCTTCGGGTACAGGCCGACGCCTTCGAAGAACGCCACGTTGGCACGCTGGGAGTGGTGTACTGATGCTTCGCGAGACAGGCTGGAGACGCCTGGCGTGGGTGCTGGCAATCATCGTGACCTGGCTGCCGATTTCCGGGTTCGGTCAGGACTACGGCTCCCGCCTGGGGCAGATTCAGCGGGGCGGCGAGGTTTCCTTCGAGCCGACAGGACCTGGCGTGTTGTTCGATGCCCTCGATCCGGCGGTGCGCAAATGGTACGTGCCGCAGGAGCTTTACGCCGAATACCGCTGGAAGCAGCAGGAATACTCCAACTACGCGCGGCACAACTACCAGCGCTACGTGCGCACGTCTCTGGAGGGAGACTACTTCTACGATCTCTACGGCAATTTCGTCTCCAGGGGCTGGCTCATCTACGACTGGCAGCAGGTCAACCCCCAGCCCTTCGGCAGTACGCTGACGAAGACCCGCTTCTTCGATGACTGGTTCAACGATCTGGTGGTAGCGTCGGACCACAAAGGCCAGTACCACTATGCCATCACCGTGGGCAATGAGATCCGCTCCACCCTCACGCCGATGACCTTTTCCAAACCCCTGTTCAACGGCATCCAGTGGGACTTTTCCAGCGACCGGCACGAGGCAACCTTGCTGCTGTCACGGATCAGCGACGCCAATTCCTTCCTGACCAACGGCCAACCCCGGCAGGAGACGGACAACACGAACCTGGTGGGCGGACGGGTACGGGTGCAGGTGGGCGACTTCGTCCGTCTGGGCGGCACCTTCGTCAACGCTCACCACAGCTACACACGAGCGGAGGCCTTCACTGACGACATCTTCCGCGGCGACCTGCTGGGCGTACAGAACGAGGAACCTGTGGGTGTCATCCAGATCCTCATAGAGGATGACTCACCCGAGGACGGCGAAGGCGGTGGCGCCCTGTTCGCCAGCGACATCCTGATCCGCGACCTGGAGGGTGAACAGACACGTGGCTCGGAAATCGGCTTCCGTGCCATCATAGAAGGCGGCTTCCAACGGCGCGGTTTTGTGGCGGCGGACGGGACGGAACAGATGCGCCTGACCTTCGATCTCGGCGATCCGGCCTACACCGGCCCGGAGGCCAGCCAGATCCGACAGGTGACCATCGAACTCGTCGTCGCCAACGACTACCGGATATCGATGGCGTCGGACCGGCAGCTTGACCTCATGGGCAGTCCCGTGTTCCTCCCCGTCTCCCGGGCGCCGGGGAACGTCAAGGACGGCTCCAACCAGCGGGTGCTGTCCGTCGAGTACGGTCTGCCCACGGCGAATCAGATCGCCGGCTTCACGCTGGAACTGACCGACCTGGCCGGCTTCACGGGGTACGCCGAGCTCAACGTCAACCACCGCTTCCGCCAGTATCCGAACCCCCGCCGCCGCACTCACTACACCGCCAGCGACGAGTCGCAGGCGTGGATCCTGAATCTGTCACGGGTGTCCCGTCCCTGGTTCGGCTACATCGAAGCCTACGGTGTGGACGCGGGCTACACCACGGCCTTTGACGTGGTGGACGAGACGGGCAACATCGACTACGCCCGGACCCTGCAGCGGTACGAGTTCGTCGACGACAACGACGACCAGGACCGGCGTCCCGACTGGCGCCGCAAGGGCTGGGGTTTCGGTGATCTTGAGATCTTCCCCGGCTGGGACGAGAACAACGACTTCGTCTCCGACTTCAACCAGAATGACAACGAGGTCAGTCCCAACCGCGTGCCGGACTACGACGAGCCCTTCCTGCGGTTCCATACCGACCGGCCCGATCTCCTCTACGGCGTCGACATGAACCACAACGGCTGGGTCGATCGTTTCGAGAACGACGAAGTAGCCGACTATCCGTACCGCAGTGACCGCAAGGGGTACAACGTCTACGGCGGACTTTATCTGCATCCCGACGTGCGCCTGACCATCGGTCGTCTCGACGAACGCCAGCTCGTCGCCGAGGGAGAGAACAGCGCCTCCTATCTCCTGTTGACTGCCGACCACCAGATCGGCCCGTCAGGACGGCTGCGCCTGTTCCAGGATCTACGTCGCGTCCATGATAGCATTGCCGACGACCTGGTACAGTGGCTGCAGTTGCCCAACACGCGGGGGGATCTCGTTCCCGTCCTCGATCCCCTGGCCGCGCCGGATACCTGGATCAACACAACCTGGATCGGGTGGAAAGTCGAGCCGATCCCCGGTCTGCGCCTGGACAACAAGGCGAAGTGGCAATTCCACCACCAGCTCGACGAGCACCGTCGGCTCGTCCTGCGCGGACTGCGTGACCAAGCCTCCTTCCTGGGTCTCGTCAACAAAGCCGAGTATCGCATGAACCTGGGATCGGTCAGCTTGATCCCCGCCTGGAAGAGCGAATTGTTGCGTCGGACACCGGTGCTGTTGCGCGATGCCCGCCAGTTGGAGTCGGCCCAACTGCTGATGGTACTGGCACGAGTGCCCGTCATGCATCGCAGCTTCCTCGAGGGGGGCCTCGAGTACGAGATCTTCACTCAGCTTCGCAACCCGCGACCGCCCGGCGCCGAGGACAGTTTCCGCGGCACCGTGGCGGCGCTGCAACTGGGCAACATCTCCGACTATCTCGGCTACCGGCTGACAACCCTCGTCGGCCTGCAGGTCACGCGCCGCCACTTCGAGATCGAAGGCACGCAGACAAACACGCGTGGCTTTCTCACGGTCTACGCCGGAGTCGAGCCCTGATGCGTGCCCCGGTACCGGGTGTCCACATGATGGCGCTGTGTGCGTGCGTCTGGGGGGTGACTTCGTGCAGCGACCGCAGTATCCCGCCGCTGGATCCCACGATCCCCGTCGATGGCGTCACCGACCATACGGAGTTCGCTGATGCCGGCCTGGAGAGGGCGGTAAGGCAGGCCCTGGACCAGCCACGCGGCGAGCTGACCCCCTCCACACTGGGTCAGCTGCAGGGCCTCGATGCCAGTGATCACGGTGTCGTCGACCTGGACGGGATCGAGCGCCTCTTCGGTCTGCGACAGCTGCTGCTGGCCCACAATCGGGTGCGCGACCTGACGCCCCTGGGGCGCCTCGACTCGCTGCGGGAACTCGACCTGTCCCACAACCGGCTGGTCACGCTTGGTACCCTCAGCGGCCTTCAGCAGTTGACCCACCTCAACCTCGACTTCAACAGCCTCTTCTCCATCACGCCCCTGGCGGCGCTGCCGCGCCTGAACCTGCTGAACCTGACGGACAACCGCATCCGGGACATCTCTGCCCTCGTGGAGCTGTCGGAGTTGCACAGCGTCGAGATCTCCGGCAACCCGCTGGACGAGGCGGCCCTGCTCGAGCACCTGCCGGCTCTCGTACGCAGGGGAGTGGAGGTAAACCTGTTCACAACCACCGGCGCCGTCTTCATTCCCGATCTGAGGCTGGAGAAACTGTTGCGCGAAGCGGCCCGGAAGAACCTGGGAGTACTGACCCGCGAGGATCTGGAAGGCATACGCCGACTCGAGATCGTCGCCGGGGACCGAGTCACCGACCTGCGGGGCATCGGCCACCTGCAGAACCTGTCGGTCTTGCGGATCGAGAACAGCCGCATCGTCGATGTCAGTCAGCTGGCGTCTCTCACCGCACTGCGCGCCCTCGAGCTGGAACGGACACCGGTGGGGGATGCAGCTCAGCCGTCGGCGGAGGATCTCTCCTTCCTGACGGGGATGACGACGCTGCGCACGCTCAGCCTCATCCACGTCGGTGCCGTGGACATCGCGCCCCTGGCGGGGTTGTCCGAGCTCCGCAGCCTGTCGCTGGCGAGCAACTTCGTACGGAACCTGACGCCGCTGTCAAGACTCACCGGCCTCAACCAGCTGGATGTCTCGCACAACCTGGTGGGCGATCTGACGGCGCTGGAAGACCTGAAATCACTCAGGGTGCTGGCCGCCGCCGAAAACTTCATCGATGACATCTCCATCCTGGCGGAGCTCGACGCCCTCAACGAGCTGGATCTGGCGGGCAATCGCATTGCCGACATCTCGCCCCTTAGCGATATACGCCGACCCCTCACCATCCTCTCCCTGTCCGACAACCGCATCACCGACCTTTCGGCCCTGTCGAGGATGCTCAGGCTCATCGAGTTGCGACTGGCCGACAACCAGCTGACAGACATCTCCGTGCTGGGGGGCCTCGACCCCTTCCTGCGGACCCTGGATGTGAGTGGCAACGAGATCAGCGACCTGTCACCTCTGCGAAGGCACTCTCTGTTTGAGCTCCACGTTTCGAAGAATCGCGTCGTCGATCTGTCACCGATCGGCGGACACCGCAATCTCCGACGCCTGTACCTCTTCGACAATCAGGTCTCCGATCTCTCCCCCCTGGCGGGCCTGAGCCGGCTGGCCGTGTTGTCCCTGTCCCTCAACCAGGTGGTGGACCTGACACCACTGGCGCGGGTGCCCCGCCTGGAGGAGCTCATCGCCGCCGGCAACTTCATCCAAGACCTCTCGCCGCTGCTGGCGCTGGAAGAGCTGGCCTTCGTCTTCGTCGCCGGCAATCCCCTGAGCCCTGCGGCGATCACACGACAGGTACCCCAGCTGCGCGAAGGCGGCGTGCAGGTGGTGCTCGACGAATGAGCCGGGTCGCCTTCACCGCCGCCGTGCTGCTCGTCGTCGCCCGGCCGGCGGAGACTCTCGACACCCTGCGAGTCGGCGGCGGCAGCGGGCAGACCTCCGACTGGAGAGAATTGGCGGCCTCGAGCCAGTTCGTCGCCGTCACCGAGGACTCCATCTGGACCTGGACGGCGGCACGAAACACGAATCTCGTCCGCGGCATCCCCTCGCGTGGCGGGTTCATCGGCGCCAAGATCTCCGTGTCGTCCATCTTCGGCGTTGTCGATATCATCCGGGAGCGGCCCGGGCTGTCGAACTGGATCGACGGCGATGCCGCTACCGCGTGGGGGCCGGATGAAGATGACGAGGTCGGTCGAAACGGCTCGGTCTTTATCGATCTCGGTGCCACCTTCCGGGTGAACCGCCTGCGCTTCTTCCCGCGACTGGACACCGAGCACCGACAGCTCAGTCTCGGCCGGTTCGAGGTGGGCACCGCGACCGAGCAGGGCCTGCCGCCGCTGTACGCTGCCTACCGATCGGTGCCGGGTCTCAGCTTCAACACCTTCTCGCCGAATCTGGAGCCGGTGGTGGAGGTCACCTTCGAACGCCGGGACGTACGTTTCATCCGGCTGCAGTCCCACGAACGTGAGCCCTGGGAACTGGCCGAGTTCGAGGTCTTCACCGACGGCTCGGTGCCCGCCGGTGAGTTTGTCTCCGTGCCGTTATTCGTCCGTGGCGGCTTCCCGGTCTGGGGTCGTGTGTCTTTCGACGGCGGCGACCTGGCACAGCTGCCGGTCGCCCTCCAGACGCGTACCGGGCCGGACGATGAGCCGCTCCATTTCTTCCTGCAGCGCGGCGACGAGCTGGAACAGGTGACCGAGAGGCAATACCTGGACTTCGTGCCCCTGGACTTCGCCGGAGCCGCCAGCGTCGAGCTGGGTCCCATACGTGCCAATCCCGAGTGGAGTCCCTGGCAGGCCGTAGCCGACGGCCAGGTGGTGTCCCCCTCGCCGCAGCGGTATCTGCAGTTTCGCGTACTGATGCGCGAAGCGGGCACCAGGATCGGCAGCCTCTTCTTCGAGTACGTGCAGCGCCCCCTGGCGGACAGGCTGGTGGCGGAGGTCAGCCCCCTGCGGGTCGACGTCGGCGAGGAAACCCGTTTCACCCTGTCGATGGAAGTACACATCGACTCCGAACGGGGGGACACCGGGTTCCGTTATGTGCAGGTGCTGACCCCGGCCACCATCGGTCGTGTACTGCGGGTGCTTGTGGACGACGAAGAGGCGGTGTTCACTCCCACCTACGACGACGACGGCTTCACCGTGGACATCTGGGAGCGGATCGTACAGTCCGGCACCTTTCTTCAGATCGAGTTCACCGCCACGGTGCTGGGCGACGGCGCCGCCTTCGAGGTCCGGGCTCGGGACCTGAGGCCCCAGGACGGGGCCATCGAGCCGGTCTACCAGACGGCTCGCCCCGGCGACGTCGATCCGCTGTCGGTCGGCGGCGAGCTGGTGGTGCGGCTGACGGAGCAGGATGCCGGTCTGGTGGCCGGCGTGCTCGCCGCTGGCGCCTTCACACCGAATGGGGACGGCATCAACGACGTCTTCGAGGTGTCCTATGACCTGCTCAAGTTGACGCGACCGGCGCCCGTCTTCTTCGAGATCCTCGACCTGGCCGGTGGGCGGGTGCTGCGAGGCGTCAGCGAGGCCGGGCACGGCCGCTTCGTGCGGGTGTGGACGGGACGGGATGAACAGGGACGGATGGCGCCACCGGGATTGTACATCTACCGCGTACGAGTCGAGGCGGACGCCGGTGTCGCCAGTCGCTCAGGAATCGTCGGCCTCGTCCGCTGACCGATTCTCTCAGTAGACGACGTGCAGCAGTCGCGCCACCTCGGTGCCGCCGCGACCGGCGTCGGTGTCGAGTCCCACTCTCAACGTATAGATACCGGGCGGCACCCGTCGGCCGCCTTCGTCGCGGCCGTCCCACCGTACCTGATGCCGGCCGCTCGGTGAGGTCTGCAGCCGTGAAAGATCCCGGATCAGCCGGCCTGCCAGGTCGAATACCTGAACCTGTATGCGCTTGGCCCCCTCGATGGCGAAGACGGTCACCTCGATGACGGCCTCGTCGTTGATGCCGTCGCCGTTGGGGGTTACTCCGGCAGGTGTGATGGCGACATCCAGCAGCCGCGCCTTCCCCAGGTCGGCGACAGCCACCAGCGACTGGCTCGCAACGAGCTCGGTGGCGTCCCCCTGACTGACCTGTTGCACCCGGTCGGGCTGGTCGCTGTTGAGCAGCTGGGTGAAGAACTGCGTGTTGCCGAGAAAGACCTGCGTGCGAAAACGGATAGCATACAGCGAGCCCTGGCGCACGGTAGCGGGAAACACCAGATCCAGCCCTTCCTCGCCCCGTTCGAGCTCTACGACTCCGGGCCACAGCCTCTGTCCCGCCCCCAGGCGAAGCAGACGTTCACTTCCGGACCGCAGGGAGACGAGCGACAGTGGCACCGCGGAAGAGGACCGCAGCCGGATGCGATCGAAGCCGGGATTGCCGGCGCCGAACTGTGGTCGAAGGTAGAGGGTGAAATCCTCCTCCTCCCCCGGACGCACGCGTAACGGCCACAACTCGGCCAGGGCCTTGTCGGTGAATGGCGGCGCGTGAAGCAGTCGCACCTGGCGGATGCTGGACGCACGCAACGGCTCCTCGCTGAGCAGGCGGACCTCGATCAGCGCGTTGCTCCTTGGGGCCGGAGACTTGAAGACCTCCCCGGTCTGCCGATAGATCTCACTCCAGTCGCTCCAGTCCGGACCGGGAAGCTCTTCGATGACGATGGGGCCCCGTTTCTCCGGATCCCGCCGCTCCCACGTCACCTCGCCGATCTCGGTGCCGGCGGGCGTGAAGTAGTGCGGCACCCGCAGGATGTCATTCCCGGATCGCGTGCGCAGTTCGATACGTGTGTTGCGCGGCGTCTCCCCCTCCCATTCCACCGTGGTGAACAGACGAGATCGCGGCAGCTGAATCATCGGTGACGTCAGCACCGCCTCTGCCGCATAGCCTTCCCCGTAGGCCTGGATCTCGCCGACCACCTGGCCGGCCTCCTGGGCGCCGGCGATCAGTTCGAGGCGCCGCAAGTCGACATAACGGACCTCGCGGGTGTCGAAGGACTCCTCCAGCTGCAGGTAGGCATCCCGGTTCTGCCGTTCGTCGAAGAGCCGCCAGACAAACTCGCCGTCCGGATTCAGTGAGCCGTCGGAGACGCGCACCTGGTAGGCCAGCGGCGGGTCGGCCGGACTCAGCAGGCGGATGCGGTCGAGCCAGTAGCGGGCGCCCAGGTCGAGGACGACCTGGTGTTCGTCCCGGATCGTGTCGTACTCACGCAGGAACCCGTAGGTGGAGAACAGCCCGTCGGTGTAGGGTCGGGTACTCTGCAACTGCGCGCTGAGGCGGCGCGTGGACAGGGGTGGTCGCGTCAGGCGTACGATGTTGTCGCCCAGGGTCCGGATCTCGACTTCGGCCAGCCGAGGCTGCTCGCGACGATAGGTGAGGACATCTCCCTGCTCGTCGGGGGGCAGGGCGTTGTAGATGTCCTCGTCCACACGGATCTGGCGTCCTGCCGTCGTGGTGCGGAAGAAGTCGATTGTACCGCGGTTTTCATCCCCAAGATCGTCGTACGCCTCGAGGCTGACCCGCTCGCCGCGGAGCCCATCCGACCCCAGGGCCTCGATCCGGACGATGTGGGTGACGGCGCCCCGCAATCCTGCCGCCACCAGTTGCTGCGGCTCGATGTCGAAGACGAACTCGCGCTGTGTCTTGTTCGGCAGGTTCTCGAGACCGACACGGAAGAACTCACGCTGACGCTCGCGGGTGAAGGTGACCCGGCCATCAGAGATGAGGACGCGAAACTTGAGGAAGGGATCACCGGATTCGGCAAAACGCACAACGATGCGCCGGGCGACCACCGCCCGACCGAGATCGATGTCGATCCACCAGTCGTCCACCGGTCGGTCCAGATCCGGCTCCCACCAGGTGCCTTCGTCGCCGTCGCTCACCATCGGCGCCTGCTCCGCATTCGAGCCGGCGCCGAGGATACCGCCCGTCAGGGTGTCGCCCTCGCTCACGTAGCGGAACTGGTCGGCATTGAGGGCCGCGTTGATGTCGCGGCGGAGGAAACGTGGCTCGACGGTCCCGTCTTCACTCACGATGCGGACACCGTTGGCGGCGCCCCAGGCCTGCCAGTGATCCTGTCGGTCGATGACCACCCGATCGGACAGCAGGCGGTAGCCTTGTTGGGCAGTGGTGCCACTGTTTGACAGGAGCGAGACGAAAACCCCTGTGAGCAGAAGCTTGATACGACGTACATTCATGGTGGCGTTCACCCCGATGTTCCGAGCGTAGTGAAGGAGCAGGGCATGGTCAACCGATTCCAGGACCTCGTCGCGCCGGCCTTCTCCCTCTCACGGCTGTGGCCGCTGCTGATTCTGTGTGCCTTGCCAGCTTGCGCGCCTCTGATGGTGCCGGTGTCCGAGACCACACCCGGCGGCGGCACGAGTTCATCCGGACTACCCCGCCTGACTCGGGATGAATCCACGCTGAGCATCGCAGCTGTTGGCTCCGCTGAGGGTTCAGGCGCAGTCGCCGCCAGATCGATGGAGTACCTCCTCGATGTGATCGAGTCGAATACCGACCTGCGTGTCACGCCCGTGAGCGGCGGTCGCGGCCTCGCCATGGGTGACGAAGACCTGGCCGACGTTCCGGTGGTCTACAGCGACGGCCCGCTGCCCGTTGAGGCGGGCGAGCACCTTGCCGCGTATCTGCTGGCGGGCGGCTTCTTCGTCGGCGACCTCAGGGGAGGCGTCGAGGAGGGGCTGCAGGGACATGACATCCTCGTCCAGGGAGACAACCTGAGGATCGAGTTGCTGGAAGGCAGTCATCCCCTGCTGAGCTGCTACTACGACCTCCGCTCGGCGACTGATACGGCCGAGCGGCGCTCGACGGCGAGTGGCAAGCAGACGACCTGGGAAACTCCTCTCAAGCTGAAGGGGTATTTCGTCCTGGGACGACTGGCCGGGATCGGCGGAGAGGAACGGTTGTCCCTGCAGCAGTACGCCTATCAGCGAACCGTTGAAGGCATCCCCGCCGAGGCCAAGGCGGTAGTCAACGCCCTCGTTTACGCCCACCTGCAGAGCGGCCAGCTCGACGCAGGCGAGGGCATCCTGGCCGATGAGAGATAGAGGACGGCGTCGGGTCGCAGCCTGCGTTGGCCTGTCGCTGCTGCTGCACGTCTTCCTGCTGGCTGTTGCCGGCTACCTGCCCACGGCCCAACCGGCGTCGTCGCAGTTCGCCATCCGCCTCGATGCAACATCCCGTCCAGAGACAAGGCCCTTCGAGCGCCCCCGGGGAGTCTACGTACCACCCGAGCTGTTCTCCCTGCGATGGTCGGCGCCGGGGGCGCCTCTACGGCGGCACGCTGCGCTTCTCGTGGACGGCGAGTGGCTGCTGGAACGCGGCATGGTGGAGGCGGACTCCGCCCTGTCTCCCACCGTGGCCCGTGTCGATGTTGATGGGGGCCGGTCACAGCCTGACCGCCTCCTGCGGGAGCGGCAGGCGCTGCAGAGCTGGCGCGACTCCCTCGACCTGCAGCTGACCCTGACGCCGGAAGAACGGCGAGCCGAACTCCCCCTCTCCCCCTTCGAACTGGCCATCAAGGCCGGTTTTCTTGGCGAGACGGTCGTGGTCGTCGATCCGGAGACGGGGCGCCTGATACGGGCCTCGTGGCGGCTGCCGGTGTACGGCCATGAGGCGTGTCCCGGCTGTACCCGGTATGACAGTCTGTACCGGGACTTCGAAGACCGCTTCGAGGAAATCCTTGGCGGTGTGGGACTGCCGAATGTCACCGCCGATCTCTTCCCGATCGTGCGCGAACAGAGGCTGCAGCCCCTGCCGATCCGCGCCGTTCTGGAAGACGGCTACGACTTCAACGCGCAGGAATCGGAGCAGGAAGAGCAGATAGATCACGACCCGATCCACACCTACGGATGGCAACCTTACCGCGATGTCCTGGACAGCACCGATATCGGCCGCTTCCCGGTGCTCCTGCTGCAGTGGATCGACCCGGAGTCGACCGAGGTCCTGGTCCGATATCTCGCCGCTGGCGGGTTCGTCATGGCTCGTCGGCGACAACTGGAAAGTCTCGAAACCGCCCTTGCCCGGCATCTGGGCCGAAGGCGGGTCGAGCGGGTTGGCATCTGGTCCAACCATGCCCTCATGGGGTCACACTACACAATCGACGACTACTACGAAGCGCCTCGCCAGGCCAACGATGCCCCCGTGGACGGCCTGCAGGTAGACGGCCGCCTGGTGGCGGTGACCCTGCGCTCGCGCCGGCGCGAGGTCTTCGTCAATGCCGTCGTCTTCGGGTTGATCCAGCCAGGCGGGCTGAGTGGCCGATACCCGGCTGCCGAAGAGACGCGCCGGTAGCCCTCGTTCACCCCTCGCTGTGCACAGCCTCGATGAGCCCCCTCATATAGCCGATGGCAAACAACCGTTCCATGTAGTGTTCGTCGGCAAAATCGCCGTGGGTCAGCCGCGGAAAGTGATCCGGTCGTGCCACGCCTTCGTAGCCCACGTCCCGGTAGGCACGCACGCAGGCGGCCATGTCGTGTTTGCCGTCGTCGTGGAAGGCCTCGACGAAGTTCTCGGGGGTGCCGCGGATGTCTCGGAAGTGGACGAAGTGAATCTTGCCCTGTTCGCCGAAGTGTCTGATCGCCCCGGGCAGATCGTCCGTCATCAGGCCGAAGTTGCCCTGACACAGGCCGATACCGTGCGCCGGGCTGGGCACGAGATCGACCATCTTCTGGTAGTTGTCGATACTGCTGATGATGCGGGCCACCCCCTGGATCGGCGACAGCGGTGGATCATCGGGGTGCATGGCCAGTTTGACACCGGCCTCCTCGGCGACGGGGACGACCCGCTCTAAGAAATACCTCAGATTGTCCCACTGATCCTGTTCGGTCACCTCACCATGCTCGATGGGACCCGCCGTACTGTTGAACGTCTCGATATCGAAGCCGCTGACCATGGCGTCGCCGCGTGTCGGGATGTCGAAGGAGGTGCGGATCACGTGGTGCACTGGCATCCACATGGGACACCACACCGGGATCCCGACGGCGCCCATGTTGCGAATCATATCACAGACCACTTCGATCTCGGCGTCTCGGCCGGACTGGGCCAGCTTGATCTGCTCCATCGGCGGCCGGCTCTCGATGACGGCCAGCTGGTACCCCAGCCTCTCATAGGCCGCCTTCGCACGCGCCAGGGACGGCTGACTCCAGGGCTGTGCCTCGGGGCCGGCGCCGGCCACCGGATCCAGACTGAAAGTGCCAACGGCGTGCTCCACGCCACACTGGGTTCCGAAGGCGGCGACAGCACTTGGCTCCGGGCCGAAGGCAAGGGCGATCTTCATGTCTGTTCTCCTGTTTCGTGTCCTTCGAAGGCCAGAACTCGCAGGGGGACGGCGTCGGTCTTCTGCGCCGGCAACGGCAGGGCGAAAACGTAGACCCGCGAACTCTCCAGCTGTTCGAGGTGGATGAGGCTCTCGATCAGGGGGATGCCCCGATCGAAGAGGATGTGGTGGTTGATATTCGCCCGGTTGCCCTGGACCTCGAGACCGGGGCTGTCGATGCCCAGCAGCTTGATGCCCTGGCCAACGAGCCACTCGAGGGCCTCTGGCGTCGGGTAGGGTGGATAGGCGCCGGCGGAGGCACGCCGGTCCCAGTCGAAACGACAGAACACGATGTCGCCCTGGCGAATGCCGCCAGCCGCCTGGGCTGCTGCCCGCAGGTCCTTCAACCCGAAAGGCTCCGACCACGGCGTATCACTCAGATCGAGGACCACCGCCTCCCCGAAGAACCGATCCACCTGCATCTGCGCTACGTCGTCCCCCGTCGCCACCGCGTGCAACGGCGACTCCACGTGTGTGCCGGCGTGGCCGCTCATGGCGATCTGCGTCACCACGTACCACCTGCCCTCAGCGGGTACGGATTCAGGATCATCGACGATGCTGTCAGTGCGGGTCTCGTAGCGCGTCCAGGGATGCTGATCACCCTCCGGATTGAGGGTTCGGGACAGATCGACGAACCGTCGGTACTGAAATGCGGGAGCCGTCACGATCTGGCTGCCCCAACCAGCGCGGCTGCCGCCGCTTCGGGTGAGGCGTAGGCGGGCAGGTCCCCGGTTTGCGTCACCCTCCCGTCGTACCCTGCCCGTCGCAGTGCCATCAGATAGTCGGCGTGCTGTTCGGGCGTGGTCTGGGCTCGCCCTCGGCCGGGCTCGGCGATGTGACCGTGGATGAGGAAAGGCCCTGCCGTCGTCAGCTCGTCGTCAGACTCGCCGTTGAGCCGCATGTGGAAGAAGTCGGCCATCAGCTGGATGTGTGGACAGTCCATGTCTTGCACCAGCCGCAAGGCCTCCGGCACCGTATTGAGCAGATTGGCGTCGTCCCGGTTGTACGGCTCAAGCGCCACCTTCACACCGCGGGGCTCACCGAGCTCGGCACACAGGCTCAGGAAATCGCGCACCTGGCCCAGCGCCCGGTCTTGGGGAAACCCGTCCGGTACCCATCGCGAGCCACCGCTGCCATAGCCGATCACGCCGATTCCGGCCCGCTGCATCAGGTCGAACAGTCGGGTCACATAGCCACGCAGACGCGCCGCGTCGACATGGGGGCCGACGACCATCAGTCCGTGCTTCTCCGGCTCGGGGATAAAACCGCAGAACACCGGCATGGATACCGATGAGGTCTCCAGCCGACGGAGCGAATCGCGTTCCTCCCGGCCGGCGGCCCGGGCCGGATCGAGCACGTGGGGGTCGATGACCCAGGGCACGGACTCGGCGTAGTCGTACCCCCATTGGGACACGTGGTCCAGTTGGTCAAGATCTGAGATCAGGCAGCCGATCTGCATGACTCGCTCCTAGTCAGCGTCGAGGATGCGGCCCTGCCCGGCACGGTTCCAGAGGCCGAGAACACCGCCGCCGGCTTCCGAGGCCCCCAGGAACAGGAGGCTCTTGCCTGCACGGCTGTTGACGTGCAGGCCGCCGCTGCCGCCGGCACCGGCGCCGGCGTAGATGAGGTTCGTTCCGTCTCTGCTATTGATGAGCACACCGCCGTTGGCGGCCGAGTCGGCACCGGCGAGAAAGATGTTGACGCCCTGGCCGCTGTTCGTCATCAGCAGGCCGTGGCCCCTGTCGCCGGTGCCGACAAAGACCAGGTCAGCGCCCTCGTCGTCGACGATCCGCAGGGCGCCGCCACTGACATCACTGGCAGAGGCAGTCAGCAAGGGATCTCCCGAGCGGGTGTTCACCGTCATGTTGCCATTCCCCGCCTCGTCCACACCGATGCTGACCCCTCCCTTGCCCCCCGCGGAACTGACCCAGAAGGCGCCGTTGTGCGCCTCATTTGCTGTCGCCACGAGGACGGGTTGGCCGGCCCGATTGACGACCTCGAAGCTGCGGGCGCGCAGAGTCTTCCGAATGCCTCCCTCGTTGGCGATGCCGACGAAGGCGGCCGTGCTCAATCCGATGCTCAGCAGGATGACGACATCGGCCAGCGACAGCGCCACCAGCAGGGCCAGCAAGCGCCGGCCGACGAACGACTCGAGAGACAACCCGCTCGGCTGGAAGGCTCTCATCTCCCACCGGTCGAGTTGCGGCTCGTGATCGAACCTTCCTGCGTCAGGGCGTGGACAACGACGTTGACGGTCATTTTCTCGAAGCGGATGTCGCGGAAACGATCGACGTGAGCCGCGTCGAGTTCCCGCAGCAGTTGTGGATCCACCGTTTCCGTCCCCGGCGAAACGGGCGCCCGTCCGGGAACCTGCCCGGGCCGGCTCACCTCGGCTCGCGTCTGCTCCTCACGCATTCCGAGGGTTTCGAAGTTGAGAACGGCAAGACGACCGTTGACGAACAGTCCTCTTGGCGATGGCTGACCGGCGGACGGCCGGACCTCCCCCAGTACGAAGAAGGAGTTGAAGACGGGATGGTCGCTGGGCAGGGTCTCCATCCAGGCGTCCTGACCCCAGACGAGGCCGCCGTACTTTTCCAACCCCTCGCGGAAGACATCTGTACCAAGACCGGGGTCGAGTACGAAACCCCCTTCCAACAGGTACCGCGTCAGCTGTTCGAGCTCGACTTCGTTCGGCTCGCTCTGGGGTATGATGATGGGCAGATCCAGCAGGCGCGGATCGCTGTACGGCAGGTCGGGCGCAAAGTCGGCCTCGATCTCCGTGTACTCGTTGATCGTGTCGAGGATCATGTCCAGATCTCGTGGGTTGCCGACACGACTCACCACCGCCGCCGATCCCATCCTGGAGGCGTAGACCCGGCCGATGCGAAGGAATCCCGAGATCGCCTGCGGCGCCCCCGGGATCACCCGAATCCGGGCCTGGTAACGTTCGCGGTTGAGACGTTCCTCCTGCTCTTCTGACGTGGGCGTGGGGCTGGGGATGGGGGCGGGGATACAACCGGACATGAACCCGACTGCCAGTGACAGACCGAGAAGGCGATGACAGGACCGCTTCATGGGGGGCTCCAGTTGGTTAGTAGATGACCTGCGACACGGATTTCGAGATGAGGGCGATGGCGATGGCGGTCATACCCACCAGGCCGACGCCGCAGGAATAGCCGGCCAGAAGGATGGGAGCGTAGGCACGCCAGCGTTCCGCACCGAAGCGCGGCCGCATGTGGAAATGACCGAGGAGAGCACCGATGAAGTTGAGAATAACAAAGTGGGGCCACTGTCCCAGGCCGGCGACGAATCCGTAGAAGATGGCCACGGGGGCATGGGCCACAACGAGCGCGGCGTAGAGCAACCCGCTGCTGGCCAGGCCGATGCCGATGTAGTCCCAGCGGATGATCTGCTCCACCACCCCCGTGGCGGCGGCGCCGGGCAGGGTCGACTTGGCCCAGAAGGACTGCATGGTGGCGTGGAAGGGCCAGAACTTCTGCACGTAGGGATAGGCCGAGGAGGGGATGTCGCCGAGGTTCCAGATCCACGACCAGAACAGGAAGCTGCAGACGAACATTACCACCAGAGTGATGGCCGTCATCTTCACCAGGCTGCCGAAACTGGTCTTGGTGATCTCCAGCTGGCGGAAGGCCTGCACCTCGTAGCCCCACTGGAAGATGGGCACCGGGGCGAACCAGATGGAGGCGCCCTGGTATCCGGACATGTAGAAGCTGGCCTCGCGCAGGTACGGGAAGGTGACGCCCTGGGGGCTTCCCGTGAGACCGATCATGCGGGCCCCGATGTACGAATAGATAGGCGTCCAGACGAAACCGAAGAAGAGGGTGATCCAGATCGGGAACTGGGGTACGAGATACGCCACCATGGCGACGAAGCCGGTTGTGCTCAGCCCCCAGATGCCCAGCGCGAGCCATATGGGCATGTCCCCCCGTCCTTCGTTGCGCGAACGGGCCTCGACGGCGGGTTGATCTCGCGCCGCCCGCGAGGCCGCCATCATCGCCCGTCCCGCCGTCCAGAATCCCACCACCGCCACGGCGATGGCGCCGCCGATGGAAAAGCTGAGCCAGAAGTCGAAGGAGTTGGCCACCATCGTCGGGATCGCCGACATGCCGGGAGACCAGGTGTGCAGAATGCCCTCGGCGTAGAGCAGCGGATTGGCCACCAGGTTGACGAGCATGGAGGAGGCGAAAGCGCCGACGACGATCCAGAGGGGCAACACGAGGCCGATGAAGAGGTGGACGAGGTCGGTGCCGACACCGAGGACCGCAGCGGGCAGAACGGATTTGACCGGTACGGTGAAATCGATGAAGGGGATCGGCAGGATGGACACCGTCTCCGTCAGGAAGACGCCGGAGAGGGTGGGCACTCCCACGTAGACGAGCCCCCACGTGGCGCCGATGAAGGTGCCGGTACTGAACACCTGCCAGCGCCACCCCTCCTTTTTTGACGACGTCTCGGCCAGGGCCGTGGCGCCGCCGGCCTGCACGTAGGCCATGGGGAAGGGCAGACGCTCGATGTCGCTGGTGATACGAAACAGGACATACCCGAGAGACAGCGCGTTGATCCGCTGCAGGGTGACGGCCACCACGAGAATCAACACCGGTGCCAGCCAGTCGGCGTGCAGGAAGGTCCGGTCCAGCAACGCCTCGGAACCGCGCTCGGGCACGACCCAGCTGGGGATGTACTGAGCCAGGCCGTCCGCCTGAGGCGACTGGATGAGATACTGGTCCCAGATGAGGACGCCGAAAGGTCCGCCGAACAGGTCGGCGCCCGTGCCCAGTTTGCCGCCCATCACCACCAGACCGCCGGCCACCCAGTACAGGATAATGATCTCCTGGGTACGCAGATGCACGAAAGAGCGCTTGGCGATCTCGATGAAGAGGATCAGGGTGACCCACTCGGCGCCCCCCGCCATGCTCTGACCGGTCACCAGGCCAAGGTAGATAGCCCCCGGGAGCATGAGGAAGCCGACGAAGAGGGCCGCCAGCAGCGTCTTGATGTTGAACCCGGGCTCGAAGGGGGCATCCGGCGACACGATCTGGTACTCATCCCGTGCCGACGTACCTGTTCGCCCTGTCCCTGTTGTCACTTTCGTGGGGCCTCTCTCTTCGGCACCTGGTTGGTTGCGCCTGCCACGGCGGTCGGCGAGTTTCTCCCTCACCTTCTGCTATGCCCTTGTCTCGACTCACCCGCTGTGATCCGGCTCGTCTTCTGGGCCACGCCTCTACCTGGATACTGGTGGGCCTGATGCTGTCCGCGTGCTCGGAGCAGGAGCCGGCGGAGAACGGTCCAAAAGGTGTGCCGGTCGCTGGGGAGCGTCAACAGATCGATACGCTCTACGCCCGGGCCATCACCCAGGTCCGCCAGGGGCGGTTCGACTCGGCCGCCGTTCTTTTTGGCCAGGTTCTGGATCTCGACGACACCCACTACGAGGCCAATCTGGGCCTGGCGGAGGTGCACATGCGCCGGGACCGCCACGCCGAGGCCCTGGCCCCTCTGCAGCAGGCTCGATCCGTCGACCCGCGCCGGCCGGAGGCGCGCATGCAGCTGGCGCGAACGCTGGTACGGCTCGAACGCCGACGGGAGGCGATCGAGCTGCTGCGGGAGCTGGCCGCCGACCTGCCCGCCCACGTCGGCATCCGCATGCTGCTCGCGGATCTGCTGATGACGAGAAAGCCGCCCGATCCCGAAGGGGCGCTGGTCCAGTATGAGCAGGCGCTGCAACATCACCCGGAGTACCGACCTGCCCGGGCCGGGGCGGCGGCATCACGACTGCGGGTGGGACAGCTCGAACGCGCCACCACGGAACTGCAGACGCTGGTAACAGAAACACCCGGGGACGTGCCCCTCACGTTCTTCCTCGGCACGGCTCTCTATCGACAGGGTCAGTTCGAAGCTGCCGTGGATGCCTACCGCGACGCCGTCGACGCCCTGCCGCCGGACTCACCCCGCCGACTCGTGCGCCGCTGGAACCTGCGCGCCGCCTACCTGGCCGCCCACGGGACCTACCCGGGGCAGCTGCCCGCCGAATACCACCTGGAGCTGAACGACGACGCCCGGGAATCACCGGTTCACTTCACTGACGTCGCCCCGGCGGTCGGCGTCGACCGGGTCGACCGGGGGCGCGGCAACGTCTGGTCGGATCTCGATGGCGACGGAAGTCTCGACATGTTCACGGTGGCGATTCACGCCCGTCACTCTCTGTTCCGCAGCGATGGCAGAGGCGGCTTCGCCGATCTCACCGAGGCGGCGGACCTCGCCGATCTCAGCGGCGGCTGGAGCGCCACCGCCGCCGACTATGACAACGACGGCGATGCCGACCTGTACGTGACCCGTGATGCCTGGGAAGGCCGTGCAGCCAACTCGCTGTACCGCAATGAGCACAACGCGGCGGGGCCACTCCGCTTCACCGACGCCGGAGACGCTGCCGGCGTCAGCGACCCCGATGACAGCTTCCATGCCACCTGGGCCGATGTCGACGGCGATGGCTGGGTCGATCTGTATGTCGCCGACGGCATTACCGGTACGGGGGCGGCCAACAAGCTGTTCATCAACCGTGGTGACGGCAGGTTCGATGAGCGCGGCCGGGCCATGGGGGCGGCGGTGGCGGGCAGGACCCTTGGCGTCGCCTTCGGTGACTACGACGCCGACGGTGACCTCGATCTCTACGTCGTCGATGTGGCCGGACCGAATACGCTGCTGCGAAATGACGGCGGCGCCGGCTTCACCGACGTCACCACCGAAGCCGGCGTCGAGCGCCCCATCCAGGCCAGCTACGTCTCCTTCTTCACCGACTACGACGTCGACGGCGACCTGGACCTGTTTGTCAGCACCATGTGTCACTACGAGCACTTCGTCGAGTCCCAGGTTACCGGTCAGGCCGGTGGTCCCAGGGCGCACCTGTATCGCAACGAGGGCCATACGCGATTCACGGAAGTGGGCAACCATGTGGGCTTGCGCCGCTCCTTCGGCTCCATGGGGGCGGGTTACGGCGACATTGATTACGACGGTCGCGTCGATCTCTACCTGTCCAACGGCGGTCCCGAGATGTCGCGCCTCGAACCGAACACCCTCTACCAGAACCGCGAGGAAGGCTTCGCCGACATCACCGAGAGCGCCGGCGTCGGCAACCTGGGCAAGGGACACGGCGCCACCTTTGCAGATTTCGACGACGACGGCGACCTCGACCTCTACGCCGGCATCGGCGGTCACCATCCCGGGGACGTGTGGGCCAACAGCCTCTACCGCAACGATGGCCACGGCAACCACTGGATCGGGCTCCGGTTGTCCGGGGCCGCTCCCAACCGCGGCGCCATCGGCGCCCGTGTCGTACTACGCGCCGGTGACCATACAACCGCCACACAGGTCACCAGCGGTGACGGCTTCGGCTCCGGCAACAGTCTTGACGTCGAGCTCGGCCTCGGTCAGCGGGACCGAGTCGACGCCGTGGAGGTCCACTGGCCTTCGGGGCAGATCGATCGCCTCGGGGTCCCTGGCGTGGACCGCTTTCACGCGGTCACCGAGTCTCCTGACGGACGCTAATGGTCGCCGCGCCAGGAGGAGTCAGATGGCTTGTCGTGTTTGCCTCGAGCGGTCTGCTGGCGCTGCCCTGGGGCTGCGGGTCTGTGGAAGAACCGCCGACGGAGACGCCGCAGCAGAAGGCGGGTGTCGTCAGGGCCGCTTTGCGGGACGCCCTTCAACACATGCAGGCCGGCCGTTCGCGCGAGGCGGTGGCTGCCTGCGAACGCGGACTGGTCGTGGACTCGACCCATGCCGAGCTCAACAACCTGCTGGCCACGGTCGAGGCAGGGCAGGGCCGCTACGCTCCCGCTATCAGTGCCATCGGACGAGCCCTGCGCCACCATCCCGAATACGCTCTGGGTCATCTCAACCTGGGCGGCATCCACTACAAACTCGGGAGCTTTGATCTGTCCGAGAAGCACCTGCTGGAGGCGGCCAGACTGCAGCCGGGGCATTCCTCCGTCCACCGGCGCCTGGCCGAGCTCTACCTGGCATCCGACCGGCCCGACGAAGCCATCCTGCGTATGCGCCGGGCCCTGGAGCTGTTCCCCGACGACGCAACCCTCACGTTCTACCTGGCCCGGTCGCTCGAGGATGCCGGGGAGCAGGAACTGGCGGTGGACGAGTACCGTCGGGCCGTCGAGCTGGATATCGGTTTCACCGAAGCCTTCTACCGACTTGGAGTGCTCGCCCGCCGACGTGGTGACGTGGCCCTCGCCGAGTCCGCCCTGTCCTCCTTCCAGCGCCTGCAGCAGATCGGCGGTGGCGACCCCGATGTACCCAAGCAGCTGGACAAGCTCCGTGCCGCAGTCCTCAACGCGCCCGAGAATGCGCTGCATCACTACGACATCGGCGCCTTCTTCGCCGAACACGGTTACCATGCCGAGGCGGCGAACCGGTTCCGCCGGACCGCCGACCTGCGGCCGGATGACACACGCCTGCTCAACCACATGGGCAGGATGATGGCCCGCAGGCGCCAGCTCGACGCCGCTCTCGAGTTCTACCGCCGCGCCATAGAGGCCGACTCAACGCAGGTGGAGTCGCTGGTGGGCGCCGGCAACCTGCTGACCATGGCGGGGCGTTCGGCAGAATCGATCCCGCTCTTCGAACGAGCCCTGAAGCTGGACTCGACCAGCGCCTTGGCCCACCTCTATTACGGGTTGGCCCTGCTCGATGCGGGACGGGGAGAAGAGGCCCGGGCGGCCCTCGATGAAGCGCTGGCCAACGCCGATGAACCGGCGCTGAGAGCACAGATTCAGAAGGCTATCGGCTCGGAAGAGCGCTAGATACAGATCACCTTTCACACCCTCGTCCGGAGTTATTGATGGACTTTTGTCAACTATGTGACGATTTTATAATCTAAATAAGTTTCATAAGTTCCGCATAGGTGGTCGCAGATGGATCCCATCAGAAATCCCTTCGCTCCCGGTGCCGGTACCCCGCCTCCTGAACTGGCAGGACGGGATGAATTGCGGGAAACCGTAAGAGTCGGCTTGGCAAGGGTACGCATTAACCGCCCCGCCAAGAGCGTCCTGATGGTCGGCCTTCGGGGTGTCGGCAAGACCGTGTTGCTCGACCGCATGCGGGAAGAAGCGGAAGCGACCGGCATTCAGACCTTGGCTGTCGAGGCTCCCGAAGATCGATCATTGCCAGCCATACTTGCGCCCCAGTTACGGCAGGCCCTGCTAAGACTGTCGAGGGAAGAGAAAGCCAGGGACCTGGCACAACGGGCCCTCAGGGGGTTAGCCGGCTTCGCCACGGCCCTCAAGGTGAAATACCAGGACATCGAGGTGGGACTCGACCTCGAGCCGGAGCCTGGGTTGGCTGACAACGGCGATCTTGAGCAGGACCTGGTGGCGCTGTTGGAGGTCGCCGGGGCGGCGGCCAAGGAGGCAGAGACAGCCTTGGTTCTGTTCGTCGACGAGTTGCAGTACGTCGAAGAGGATGAATTGGCGGCGCTCATCACGGCGCTGCATCGAACTGCGCAGCGCCAATTGCCGGTGGTGCTGGTCGGCGCGGGTCTGCCGCAGCTTCGTGGGAGGATGGGACGGGCAAAGTCGTACGCCGAGCGGTTGTTCGATTTCCCTGAGGTCGGCCCCCTCCCTCCGGAGGCGGCGCGAACGGCCATCGCCAAACCTGCGGAGGCTGAAGGTGTGACGGTCGCGCCCGACGCCCTGCAGCGCATCGTCCAGGAGACCGGCGGCTATCCCTACTTTCTACAGGAATGGGGCAAACACGCGTGGGAAGCTGCTTCCGCGTCGCCCATTTCTCTGGGTGACGTCGAGCAGGCTTCCGTGACGGTCATCGCCGCTCTCGATGAGAGTTTCTTCCGCGTGCGATTCGATCGCATGACGCCCCTCGAGAAGAGATACATCCGCGCCATGGCCGAGTTGGGCCCGGGTCCGCATCGATCCGGGGACATCGCCAACATGCTGAGCCGTGAAGTGACTGCCCTGGGACCCACGAGAAGTCAACTGATTGCCAAGGGAATGGCCTGGAGCCCGAGCCATGGCGATACCGCCTTCACCGTACCGTTGTTTGATGAGTTCATGCGCCGCATCATGCCTGCTGATGATTGGCGCCAGTGAACAGCTCGCAGTAAGCCAACGATGAGAACACAACTCAGGAAGCCATCAGCCGATAACTCGCATGGGTACCGGCTCGACCGTCGGATCGATATCAAAGTCGAGTGCCAGCGTTTCCTCACCATTGCACAGCGTCACCTTGCCCGTCCCCAATGGGGCATCCACACCCGGGGCGCCAAACAGGGGATAGGCCTCGTAGTTGAGATCCTTGCCGTCTACACGATGCCAGCCACCATACACCATGTCGAGGCGAGTGCCGGCGCAGGAATCGACGGACACATGCCCAGCCTCCGGCCAACCGGTCAGGTCGAGATGGGCGCCACTGCGCACACGGCAGAAGTCATCGAAGCTGCCTGCCTGATCCTTCTCCACCGCCTCCAGCACCAACCCCGCGTTGAGATCATCGATGCGCAGCAGCCAGCCATCGATCCAGTTGCCATCCTTGCCGGGTTCGTGGATGTCTTCCCACCGGTACGGGCCGATGGGACGTACGCCGACGTAGAAATCCCCCTGGTCACTCATGATCCAGCCCCTCTGCTCGCACCAGGTGGCCCCCCGGGGCAGGAAACAGTTGACGTAAGGCGCGTCGTCGTCGGCTGGAATCCGGTACAACACGACGATCGTTCCCTCATGTTGCATCATGCGTTCGTACGGAGAGGCGCCGAAGAGCCGATCCGGCACCTGCAGGTAGGGTTTTCTCGTACCGACCGAACGGCCGACGCGCTGCGGCAGTTCCGGAAGGAACGAACTGAAGCGGAGAGACGAACGGTACGGGTGGTTGCTGCAGATCTTGGCCTGATGTCTGGCCCCGCGCCAGGTCAGATCCCAGGAGGTCAGATCGATGGGCGCCACCGGCGCCTCCACCAGACCCGTCTGCGTCGAGCCGAGGGCGAAAGAGCGACTGATCCAGGTGTACTTCCGCACCGCCTCCGGCCCCTGATCGACGTGCCGGTACGCGGCGCGTGGCGGTTTCGTCTTGCGCACCGCGTGCGGCGTGTCGCGACCGAGGGCCAGCCGTGCCAATAGTGCTGGCGGGCGAAAGGCGGCAGCCGCGGCGGGCGTGGCGTAGGTCTGGCAGTGCCGTTCCGGCTCGAACTCTTCATCGCCGAAATAGAGATAGTTGAGCCCCTGACCGGGACCCACCTGCGTCCAGGTATTGACATTGCCCTCACGCCCATGGCCGCCGGCGTAGGCCCCGTGAAAGTACTCGAGAGCCATGTCGGTTAGCAGCAGCAGCACGGCCTTGCCCGCCTGCTGCCGCACGAGCGGATCGCGCCCATGCTCGGCAAGCGCCAGGTAGGGTATGAAGTGTTCGTTGTGATAACCCGTCGAGTCGTATTCGTAGTGGCCGACCGTCGCCATACGCGCGATCGTGCCCAGAATCCAGCGGCTGGCTTCGGCGTGCATGGCCGCTGGCGGCAGGCCGTTCCAGAAAAGGGGCTCATCCGCCCAGCGTTCGGCGGCCAGCAGATTGCCGGCGTAGACCATGAGCCAGTGGTTTTCGGTATTGCCCCGTTGCTGCAGGCAGTCGAAGAACATGCTCTTGATGTGTTCACTGGCCGCCGTGGGCAGCCGATCCTCCCACCGGCACAGCAGGTGAATCCCGGGGATGATGTTGAACGGGCCCGGTTCGTGTTCCCGCGCCACGATCTCCATCAGCTCTTCCGGGTCCCCATCGCAGGCGAGAGCTGCATGGAAGCTCCACAGGGACCGGTGGCCGCCGCGATCGTAACAGGCCTGCAGCAGTTGTCGGGCCCGAGCGTCGACCTGCCGGTGGTATTCGGTGTCCGTCATGTCGCCTTCTCCGGCGCCAGGATCGTGCGCACACTGTCGAAGCCGCCCACCTGGGACCAGCGCGTGCCGCCGTCCTCGGTGCGCCACAAGCCACCGGGATTGGCACTGGCGAGCCATTGGCCCTCTTCGTCAGGATGTGTCGCCACGGCGGACACGAGCAGACTCGGGCCGCTACGCTGCCAGGTGGAATCACCGTCTCCCGCACAGATGCCCTGCAATGTACCGGCGAGGATTCCCTCTGCCGTGGCGCTGAGAGCAAAGACACTGTCATGGTCGAGGCCGGTGCCGGCGCGAAGCCAGCTGTGGCCATCGGCGGAGCGCCGGATGCCGCCTCCATCGGTACCTGCCCAGAGGCTGCCATGGGCATACAGCAGGGCGCGGCACGGCAGACCCGCCAGTTCGGTTCGCTCCCAGCGGTCTTCTGCCGCCGCGTACACGAGCACGCCGTCCTCGGTGGCCACCAGCCAGCTTTCCGGTGCCCACGGGTGAGCGAGTACGGCGCTGCTGAAGCGTTCGTTCAGGCGCAGACCGTCGCTGCGGCTCCGCCAGCGTTTGGCCCCGTGTCCGGACGACCTCCCGAAGGCCAGACCATAGGGAGATGCGGCGACAACCCCCGGGTCACCAGCGTCGGCGGCGATGCCCAGCACCTCGGTTAGGGTCTCGTCGTGGAGCTGGCGCCATGGCGAATCCGGATCGATTGCCCACAACCCCGCCAGCGTGGCGCACAACAGTCGCGACGGCTGTCGGATCAGGTCGGTGACGAGATGACCTGCGCCTCCTGTCGGACACCACTGTCTGCCGTCATGACTCTGATGCAGACCATTGGCACCCACCAGCCAGCCGGTCATCCAGTCGCTTTGCTGCCTGGCCATGAGATCAGAAGTACTGGTCGATCACACCAGCCACCGTCTGACTCCAGCGGGTCAGGTTCTCAGGTCGGTTGGCGATTGTACTGACGTCCTTGAGCACGAACTCACAGGTCGTTCCGTGTCTCCTGCAGGCGTCGAGGCACCGATGAATTTCCTGCTGTACGGGTTCCGGTTCGAACGTCGGGTTGGCGACGAAGGCCGGGTTCGGCTTGGCGGCCATGACGAAGTCACCGCCCATGCTTTGCGCCGCGATCTCGGGATCGGCCCAGGGGGTGATGGAGACCTTACGGAGGTTGGTAAAGCGCTTCCGCAGGATGTCTATCTTGGTGTCGAGGGGCTCACAGCATCCGTAGTACAGCAGGCCGCACGAACCGAATACCTCCTGGTTGTACTCGAGATCAAACTCGTCGTGCATCTCCGGCGACACGGCGGAGAAGATCTGTGCCGAACACCTTCCCCAGGCGTCCTGGGGCCTTGGTGTGCCGCTGAAGTCACCGGCGGGCAGTTCCCGGGCGCAAGCCGGCGTGCAGTGCAGCAGGAGCGGGTTCGTATGGAGAAGACCCAACTCGACATACTGCGTGAAGGTGGCCGCGGCGATGTCGGCGAATCTCCGCGCGGTGCGGTGCATGAAGTCGGGACGTATGGCAAGATCGAGCAGCAGTTTCTCCACCCCGCGATAGCAGGATATCCGGTCCCAGATGTTGTACTGGAACACGTGGCCGACGATCTCGGTTTCCATCAGTCCTGAGAACACGTCGGCTGCAAGCTCCGCCGCCCTCTCCGTCCCTTCCCTGTCATAGGTGATGACAGGCAGCTCGAGCCGCTCCAGATCCTGATCGGTCTGCAGCTGGTCTACATACTCGTGCGATTCGATGTAGGCTCCCGTGTCCCCCTTGATCCGCGTCTCCTGCACCTCGATACCGATACCGGTGGAGTGGATGTGCTTGGGAATCTGAAAGACGGGTGCGATCACTTTGTCGACCTGGAAGTGCTCCCACTGATACAGAGCACACCGCAGCATCCCTTCGAGGCGGCGGTATTGTTCGCTCTCGCACCGACTCACCAGGGCATCATCCCGTATCTCGCCCCAGGGGACCTCGTCGATGAGGACTACGGGCCGGACCTCTTCCAGGCCGATCGTCCGGTAGTAACGCTCCATCCGCTTCTTCTGTATGTCCTGCTGCGCGATGGCGCTGTAACGCTCGGCCAGAGGCCGGAGGATCTCTCTGTCAGCGTGCGTGTTGCCCATGAACCGCTCCTCTACGTGGAAACGGGTGAAGTCTCAGGTGCGCAATATGACCGGCAGCCGACCCTTGATCAAGCACCGGGAAGGGACGCCTCAACATGGCCGCCGGGGTGGACCATCGAACTCTCGAGACTCCTCACGCAGGTCTGATGAGTCTATCATTGTGGCATACACGCAGGCGTACAAGGTTGGCGCCCAGTTCCTCATTTCGGCATACCACCCGGGAGCCACATGAAAGTCACCAAGGTCGATCTGTTTCGGGTAGAGGTACCCCTGGTGCCGGCGATCGCCAGATACCGGGAGAAGATCTACGACATCACACTGTGCCGTATCGAGACGGACGAAGGGTTGACCGGCATCGGCGAGTCAGCAGTGTATGATATCGGCAGAGCGGGCCAGGCGACGCTGGCGGCACAGGCCGAGGCCTTCCTCGGTCATGACCCGCTGACACTCGACCCGTTCTGCCAGCCGGGGCTGTTCGAATGCGCCCTGCTCGACATCGCCGGCCAGGCGTACGACATCCCGATCCACCGCTTCTTCGGCAGCAAGGTTCGGGATCGGGTGCCGGTCTCGTACTGGTCGTCTCCCATGGAGCCGGCCGAAACCTCGGCGGAAGCCGAGGCCGGCGCCAGGATGGGGTTCACCAATCATAAACTCAAGGCCCGCTCGTGGAATATCGTCGAGACGGTGCGACTGATGAAGGAGGCAGCCGGCTCCGACTATACTGTCGGCGTCGATCCCAATACCGAGTTCCGCTACCCTCACGTCGCCGCCCGGCTGGCGGCCGAGCTCGAGCCCTTTGGCACGGTTGTCAACCTGGAAGACCCGGTACTGAAGAGTCATCTTGACTGGTACCGGCTCCTGCGGGAGAAGACCCACATCCCCATCGCCATGCATTTTGGCGCCCCCCAGGCAGCCGGGAAGAACCCGCTACGGCTCGACCTGCTGCTCGAAGCCCTCAAGGCCGAGTGCATCGACCAGGCCGTGTTGGGCGGTTCGGCGTGGGAGGTGAAGAAGGCGGCGGCCCTGGCCGAGGCCGCAGACGTACCGGTGTGGGTGCAGATGGGTGGCGTCTGCCTTGGCGTGCTGGCCGCCTATTCGGTCCACGTCCAGTCCACTATCCCCAATGCAACCCTGCCCTGCGACGAGTTGCCCTTCGTACGCGCCGCCGATGTACTGGATGGCGGCCTGTCGCTCGATCAGGGACACTTCTTCGTGCCCGAAGGCCCCGGACTGGGTGTCGAGCTGGACATGTCGGTAGTGGAGAAGTATCGCGTGGGGTGATCTTCTGGTGCGCTGCAGAGGACTGCTACCGGGGTTCCGTGATCAGCACGGTGCGTCCGGCATCCTGCGGCCCGAGTCGCTGCCGGCGCCCCGAAGGCCATTCGATCCACAACGAATCGGCGCCGGCCGCCGTCCCGAGACCGAAGTGGGCGGTCAGTTCGCTCGTCGACTGGTACCCGGTACCTGCCCGTACCTGGTGGAACTGGACATCGTCGCCGACGTGCAGCCGGATCCAGGCTCCCACGCCGTCGCGATTGCTCATGGTTCCCTGCAGATGCACCCGCAACCACGCACCGGCATTGCCGCCATCATTGCGCAGCAGCACCGACGGCTGCCCGGAGGACGATAGGGCCACGTCGACGTCACCGTCTTCGTCGTAATCGGCGAAGGCCACGCCACGACCGACATACCGCTCCTGCATGGCCGGCCCGAGATCGTCACTCACATCGACGAACTTCCCCGCACCAAGGTTGCGGAACACCTGGGCCCGTTGCGGGTAGGTCACCATGGGGTCGTAGCTCTCGATGTTGTCGTGAACATGACCGTTGGCGACAAACAGGTCGAGCCAGGTGTCGTTGTCCCAGTCGAAGAAGCCGACGCCGAATCCCAGGTAGTTGAGGCTCACCTGTCCAAGACCGGAGTTGAAGCTGGCCTCGGTGAAGTAGCTGCCGTCGTTCCGGTAGAGCGTGTTGTTCTCCAGCTGGTAGTTCGTCACCACAATGTCCAGGTCCCCGTCACGGTCGTAGTCCCCCGCGTCGACCCCCATACCGGCCTGGGAGGCGCCATCGGCGCTCAGGGCGGTGCCCGACAGCATGCCGTTCTCGGAGAACGTTCCGTTGCCGCGATTCCGGTAGAGGAAATTGGGTGACATGTCGTTGGCCACGTAGAGATCGGCCCGGCCGTCCCCATCGAAGTCGCCGCTGATGACACCGAGACCGTTGCCCCTGCCACTGATACCCGCCGCGGCGCTGATGTCGATGAAACCTCCGTTGCCTTCATTGCGGTAGAGCAGATCTGTGGTCGGTTCGTACTGTCGTGGATCACAGTAGAACCGCATATCCATGTCGCGACGCCCGCACCAGGGGTGAGTGCCCAGCTCGAAGCCCACGTAGTTGGCAACGAACAGGTCGAGATCGCCATCGTTGTCGAAGTCCAGATAGGTGGCACTGGAACCCCAGGCCGTACTGCCGAGCCCGGCCGACCGGGTGACATCGACAAACCCGGCGTCGCCCTCATTGCGATAGAACTGGTCCCTGCCCCAGGTCGTGAGATAGAGATCGGCGTCACCGTCGTTATCGGGATCGCCGGCCAGTACGCCCATGCCGTAGGCGTCCCCCCTGGCCCCACCGGCATCGGGAACCCTCTCGAATCGGCCCTCTCCCACAGAGTGGTACAGGTGGTTGTCGGCGCCCTGTCGACCGCCTTCCATATGGCCACTGTTGACGAAGTAAAGATCCTGACGACCGTCGCCGTCGGCATCCAGAAAGGCCACACCCGAACCGTCGGTTTCGGGCAGGCGTTTGTCATCCGTGGCACCGTTGGTGTGCACAAAGTCGACACCGGAAGCGGCTGCTACGTCGGTGAATTGCGACGCCGTCGGTTCGGTGTCAGCCCCGATGGGCAAGGCTGCCGCCGTCGCGGCGCCCCAGCACCACCAGCGAAGCCATCGGCGCGAGGCCTGCTTGACCCGTAACAGCGTGTCCCTGATAATGACTCTCCAGCCCCTGAACCGCACAGTAGTGATGAATTGAAAACTTCGCCGCCCGGCGAGGAACACGCAACGACCGGGCAGAGCCGAGGAGTTCTTCCCATCTGTTCGACCAATCAGCTCTCGACTCGCGCCCAGCGTCGGGCGCGGGCAACGCTCCCTCTGTGTTTTGCCCTGGCCTTCGTCGCCTGCGGCCCCGAGGCCGATCCCCCTGCTGCCTGGCATGCGCCGTTGCGCGCCGGACAGCAGGCGTTCCGGGAGCAGCGATACCCCGGAGCGGAGGCCAGCTTCACCGAGGCCCTGGCTCTGGCCAGGGTTGACGGGGCGATCACCGGGCAGCTGATCGCCCTCGATGGTCTGGCCGCATCCCACGCGGTGCGTGGCAACCTGCCTCCTGCCGACAGCCTCTACAGCCGACTTCTCGGCCTGCAGCGTCACCGCTTCGAAGTCGACAGTCTGTCCGGCAGGATGCTGGTGCGCACCCTGGGCACGCTCAGCGAAATCAGCTTGAATCGCGGCTTGCTGGACCGCGCCGACAGTCTGCTCAACCACATCCTTGAGCTCGACGCCTCCGGGGCCATCGACCTGCGTCCCGAAGAGGCGACCCTGGCCTTCACGATGCAGGGCCTTGGCAATGTTCTGGCTGCCCGCGGGGACGTGGCGGGGGCCTCTGTCTTCCACGACCGGGCGGCGGGGCTCAAACTCTACGCCCAGGGCTTCAGTTATTATGTGGGCGACAAGCTCGAGCGTGCCGAACAAGCCTTCCGCGGTGCCATGCAGCACCAGGAGCGCGTCCTCGGTCCGGACCACGATGATCTGGCTCGCAGCGCCCACGCCCTGGGGCGGCTCTTCGACCTGCAGGGACGCCAACGGGAAGCGTTGAGTCTCTACGAACGCGCCGTACGCGTCTACGCCAGTGCCGGTTCGGGGCGCCTCGGTCACGCTGCCGCTCTCGACGATCTGGCCCAGGCGCTGCCCGACGGGTCTAGCCGCATCGACAGCCTGAGGCAACGTGCCATCACCCTTCGCAACGCGTCGTCGCGCGTCGAGGTATTCTGATGAACTGGTATCACCGATTCTTCTGCCTGCGATTGCCCTTTCTGACCCTCTTCGCCATTTCCCTGGTGGCCTGCGGCAAAGGGGATCGGGACACTGTCGCGCCAGCGACATCGGAGCCCGCCACGGTCGCTGCCCCCACCGCCGAGGATCCCGTCAGCGAGTGGGAGCTGCAGTACCTGCCGGCCATCGACGCCCACATGAAGGCGGGACGACTCGACTCGGTCATCACCGTCTGCCAGCTGGCCCTGCAGCAGGACTCGACCCGCATCGTCCTGTACAATCTGATGGCCTCTGCCTATGCCTCTCAGGGACGGGATGCGATGGCGATCGACGCCCTGGAAAGAGCCGTTCGCCTGTCGCCGCAATTCACTGCCGGCTGGGTCAACCTCGGCGGTATCCACTCCCGCCACGGCCGGTTTTCGGCCGCCGTGCCCTTCCTCGAGCGTGCCGCCAAACTCGATCCTGCGTCAGCGGCGGCCCGGCGGCGCCTGGGTCATGCCTACCTGCAGCTGGGTCAGACCGAACAGGCTCTGGCGTCCATCGATGCGGCCATGGATCTGCTGCCTGAGGATGCGACGCTCAACTTCCTTCGTGGTGAGGCGCTGGGCAGGGGGGAAGAGGCGTTGGCCTCCTTCCTGCGTGCCGGCGCTCTCGATCCAGGTTACCTGGTCACGCACGAACGGGCCGCCACTCTCGCCCGACGCCTGGGTCACTCTGCGCTGGCCGACTCCTGCCTGGCTCTGCACGGCCACCTGCTCGCCCTCGCCGCCGGTGATACCGTTGCGGCCACTACGAGGAAGCGTCTGCGCGGCGCCATCACCAATGCGCCGGAAGATGCCATCACCCACGCCCGGCTCGGCGGCTTCTACCTGTATTACGACTATATGCCTGAAGCCCTGGCGCTGATGGGGCGTGCGGCCTCTCTGGAGCAGACCGACGCCTCACTGCTCAACGAGCTCGGTGGGCTCCTCAGCAAGAAGGGACGCCCCGAAGCCCTCGACTACTACCGGCGTGCCCTCGAGGTGCGTCCCGACTTCGGCCCGGCGTTGATCAACGCCGGCGGCGTGCTCAACGCCATGGATCGCCACCAGGAGGCTCTGTCCTACTTTAAGCGGGCCGTAGCCCTGGCACCGCAGGACGGGGGTGCACGCTTCTATCTGGCGGTTACGCATCTGAGTCTGGATCAGCGGGATGAGGCCCACCGCCTCCTGAGCGAAGCACGCGAGCTGGTGGCTGACGACGAGGACCTGAGACAGCAGATCGAGGCGGCTCTGGCGACGATCGACGATCTGGATGGCGGATCTTGACCAGGACTGACGGGGCGCGTTGAATCACCCCCATGATGGATGATCGATCATGCCCCGGCACTCGCGTCGCGGCGGTCCTGCTCCTGTTGACGGCGTGCGGCGAGACCACCGAATCCACGCCAGAGCCGTGGGAGCTGGCTGGCCACGCGGCCGAGCAGGCCTACCGGGACCAGCAGATGGAGCAGGCCGAAGCCGGGTTCCGTGAGGCCTTGCGGCTGGCGTCGGCAGCCGGGTCGTCGACTGGCCGCATGCACGCTCTGGAGGGTCTGGCGGCGTCTCACGCCGCCACCGGAAAACTGGCGATCGCCGACAGCCTCTACTGCATCCTGCTGGACCTGCAGCAGCAACGCCTCGAGGCGGACAGCCTGTCCGGTATGGTGGTCGTGCGCACGCTGGGATCCCTTGGTGAGATCAACCTGAGTCGCGGTGAGATCGATGGCGCCGAGGGGTACTTCTCCCGCATCATGGAACTGGATCGCTCCGGTCTCGTCGACCTGCGACCGGAGGAGCCCGCCCTGGCCTATGCCCTGCATGGCCGGGGAAAGGTCCTTGCCGCCCGCGGCCGGGCCGCCGCCGCCGACTCCCTGCGCAGCCGGGCTCAGGGGCTCAGACTCTTCGCCCAGGGATTCTCCCTGTACATCGGCGATGATATGGTGCGCGCCGAGCAGGCCTGGCGCCGCGCCCTCGCGCACCAGGAAGAGGGCCTCGGCGCCGAACATGAGGATGTAGCCCGTACCGCCCATGCCCTCGGCCAGTTGCTGGAGCTTCTTGGCCGGCGTCAGGATGCGATCGACCAGTATCACCGTGCGGCCCGGGTCTACGCCACTACGGCTGCCTCCCCCATCGACGAGGCCCGCGTACTCGACGACCTGGCCTTACTGCTGCAGACGCAGGAACTGGGGCGCAGTGACAGTCTGCGTTCACGCGCCTCCCGCCTCCGACAGGACCTGGACTCATGAACCGTCCCCCCGCCGATTTCACCGCCATCGATGCCGGTCAGTTACAGTCCTTCAGCGCCGCATGCTTCACGGCTGCCGGACTGCGGGCGGATCACGCGGAGCTGATCGCGAGGCTGCTCACCGGCTCCGACCTGCGCGGCGTTCGCTCCCACGGCAATCGATCCATGCCGCGGTACTGCCGTTCCTTGCAGGAGGGCGGGACGAACGCCAGGCCGGACCTTCGCGTACTCAGCGAAACCGACAACTCGATCCTCGTCGGCGGCGATGGCGGACTGGGCTATGCACCGATGATGCAGGCCACCGAGGCGGCCATCGACAAGGCGAAGAAGCGCGGCGTCGCCGTCGGTGCCACCTGTCACCACGGGCACTACGGCTCTGCCGGGCACTACGTGCGGCGCGCCATGGAAGCCGGATGTACGGCCTTTTCGGTCCAGGGCACCCACCCCGGTAAATTCGGCGAGGGCGGCGGCAACCCGGGCAAGCAGGCCGCGTACTGGGGTAACCCGCCCATCTGTTTCGGCCTGCCTTCGGAGCAGGAGCCACCGCTCATTCTCGATGCCGCCACCTGTATCATGGCCGACTACCAGCGCGGACCAGAGTTCGACGCGCTGCAGAGCTTGATTCCCGCGGCCTTCTTCAAGTCCATGGGATATACCGGAATCGCCACCGCCCTTGGCGGGTGTTTCGTCGGTCAGAACAACGAGGCGGCCCGTGAGGTGACCGAACGCTGGCCTCGTGCCAACAGCGGCGGTCTCATCATCGTCATGAGCCTGGGCCTGTTCACCGATCCCGAGGAGGTGACTTCGGGCACCGACGATCTGGTGCGGGGCGTGCGTGAGCAGATGGATCCCCTTCCGGGATACGACGAAGCGACGACTCCGGGTACCATCGAACACCACAACGAGAACGACTACCGTCACGCTGGCATCCCCATCCCCGCCGAAGACCTCGAGAAACTCGAGGAAGCCGGCCACGATCTGGGTGTCGCCGTGCCGTGGCGTTGATGCAGCAACCGAGGAGGGAAGGACCATGAGTTCTGACGGTAGAGTTTCCACCGAACGCCTGCGGCAACTGCGGCAGACGGCAATCCGGCTTCGACGCCATGTGGTGGAATCGGTCCATCACGCCGGCGCCGGACATCTGGGCGGCCCCATGTCGGCGGCGGAGATTCTCACGGCGCTGTACTTCGAAGTGATGAACGTCGATCCGAACCACCCGGACGACCCCGACCGCGATCGCTTCATCCTGTCGAAGGGACACTGCTCCATCGGCCTGTACGCCGCCCTCGCGCTGCGCGGCTATTTCCCGGAGGATGAGCTGAAGACCTTCGATGCCATCGATTCACGTCTCCAGGGGCATCCCGACATGGCCGTACTGCCCGGCCTCGACATGTCTACCGGATCTCTGGGGCAGGGGCTGTCCCCCGGCATCGGTATGGCCCTCGCCGCGCGGCTGCAGAACAAGGACTACCACACCTGGGTCCTGATCGGAGACGGTGATTCGCAGGAGGGTCAAATCTGGGAAGCCGCCTTCGTCGCGGCGCGGTATGACCTCGACAATCTCACCTGCATCCTCGACTGGAACGGATTGCAGCAGTACGGCTGGGCGACGGCGGCGGGATACGCCAGCGATGACAGGTTGCCGCCACAGGAGAACCCCGCCGCCCGCTGGCAATCCTTCGGCTGGCACACGGTAGAGATCGACGGCCACGATCCGCAGCAGATCGTCAGCGCCTGTGTCGAGGCGCGTGGTTTCGACGGCAAGCCGGTTCTCATCATCGCCCGCACCACCAAGGGCAAAGGGATCTCCTACATGGAAGGCGACTACAGCTGGCACTCCCGACCGGTAACCGATGATGACCTGAGTGTTGCCCGCCAGGAGCTGGCGGCACAGGAGGAGGCTCTCTGATGGCGAACCTGACGGTCACCGATGAACTCGTCGCCCAGCGCGACGTCTTCGGCAATACCCTCGTCGAGCTGATCGACGACGAACCGCGCACCTACGTACTCGACGCCGATCTGGCCAATTCGACAAAAGCCGACATCGTCTCGAAGCAACGCCCCGAGCACTTCCTGGAGATGGGCATTGCCGAGCAGAACATGATGGGCGTCGCCGCCGGCATGGCTTGCTGCGGACTGATCCCCTGGCTGTCCAGCTTCGCCGTGTTTCTCGTCAACCGCGATCTCGATCAGCTGCGTGTCGTCGTGGCGCAGCCGAATCTCAACGTCAAGATCGGCTCCGCCTACACGGGTCTGCTCACCGGCAAGACCGGCAAGACGCATCAGGAAGTCTCCGACATCGCCATCATGCGCTCCATACCCAACATCACCGTGCTGGCGCCGGCCGATGGTGTGGAGACCCGGCAGGCCATGCTCGCGGCCAACGAGTGGGACGGTCCCGTCTACCTGCGCCTGACCCGCGATCCCCACCCGACGATCTTTGCCAGCGCCGAAGGCTCCGACACCCCCGCGGTCAACGCCTTCGAGATCGGCAAGGCGTATGTCGTCCGCGAAGGCGACGACGTCACAATCATGGCCACGGGTGTACAGACTGTACGCGCCCTGCAGGCGGCAGACCTGCTGGCCACCGCGGGTGTGTCGGCCCACGTGCTGCACGTACCGTCCCTCAAGCCGATCGACTCGGCGGCCATCATCGACGCGGCGCAGAAAACAGGGCGTGTAGTAACCACCGAGGATCACAGTATCATCGGTGGTTTGGGCGGCGCCGTCGCCGAGATCCTCGGCGAGAACGCGCCGACGCCGATGGCTCGGGTCGGCATCCAGGACACCTTCGGCGAATCGGCACCGAACGATGAGCTGCTCGAGAAGTACGGTCTCACCCCGGAGCATATCGCCGCCGCCGCTCGTCGGCTTATCGGATAGGCGCCTCACGGGGGGTGTGTGGGTTTCGCTCCTGGGTTGCCCGATGGCGAGAATCGCCTACCTTATTACGTCATGGTGATGGGCCGTTACAGAACTGCCCGCACAGGAAAAGTGCGCCGTCTGCGGTGCACTTTTCTTTTTTGAGGCCCCTTTCGAATCCCCAGCCCGGAGAAAAGACCTCGGTGTCGCTCAAGGAAGGTCTGCAGCAGCTGCTCAAGGTGCAGGACGTCGATCTTGAACTGAAAACCCTCGAAGAGGCCAAGAGCAAATACCCCGAGGAAATCTCGCGTCGGCAAGCCGAGATCACGCGAGCCGAGGGTGGCCTGAAGGAACTGACCGATCGCCTGGCAGAACTGGAAAGGCGGCGGCGCCAGAACGAACGTGAACTCGAGACCGCCCGCGAACAGCTGAAAAAGCTCGAAGCGCGGTTCTCCGAGGTGAAGACGAACAAGGAATACGACGCGCTCCAGATCGAAGTCGAAGCCTGCAAGGGCAAGATGTCGGAGCACGAGGGTGCGATCCTCGAGATCATCGAGTCCAGTGACGGCATCGGTGAGCAGGTTGAGTTGGAAACGCAGGATGTCGAGGAGCTGCGTCAGGAGCAGCAGGCCCGCATCGACGAACTGCAGGCCAAGCTCGATTCGCTGCAGGGCGAAGTCGATGGTGTACAGTCCCGTCGGCAGGCCGCCATTCGGGGCATCGATGGCGCCCTGTTGCGCAATTATGACAATATCAGAGGCGGCCGCGGCCTGACGGTGGCACCCGTGCGCAAGAGTTCCTGTGGTGCCTGTTACCGACAGCTGCCGGCGCAGATGAAGACCGTCGTGCGACGCTCCGAGGAGGTCAGTATCTGCGAGAGTTGCGGCGCCATCATGGCCTGGGACGACGAGTCTTCTTGATTTGAGCCGGAGTGGCTCGGGTGATGCGCGGGGCGGACAAGCAAGCTTGCTTCGGCAAGCAGTTGCTCGCTCTGAGGAAAGTCCGAGCTCCACAGGGCAGGATGCTGGGTAACGCCCAGGGGGGGTGACCCCACAGCCAGTGCCACAGAAAACAAACCGCCCGTCACAGGGGCAACCGTGAGGCGGGTAAGGGTGAAATGGTGAGGTAAGAGCTCACCGCGTCTTCGGTGACGGAGACGGCACGGTAAACCTCATCCGGAGCAAGGCCAAATAGGGGAGGAGAGGTGGCCCGCCTCGTTACGACTCCCGGGTAGGCCGCACCGAGGCGACGGGTAACCGTCGCCCCAGATGAATGCTCACCGGGCGACCGCCGGCTTTGGTCTGCAGTCGCTCACAGAACTCGGCTTACAGAGCCACTCCGGTCATCTTGCCAGCCTATGCCTCTCGCCCTCATCATCTTCCTTGTAGCGACCATCGCCGGTGCCCAGGATGCAGATCTGGATCCGGTGGTGGATACCCTCGTCGTCAACTCACCTACCGGCACGGTAGTCGAAGGGCGGCTCGATTGGACGGCGGGTACGGTGACCGTCACGGGAGAGGGTTTCGTCAATGACGAGATCACGCACCCCGTCCGGCGCCGACTCCTGGGATTCCGTGCCGCCAAGGTCGACGCCTACCGCAAGTTGCTGGAGGTCGTCGGTGGTGTGCGGGTCGATGCCCGCACCACGGTGAGCATGGCGATGGTGGCCAGCGATTCCATCCGCACCCACGTGGAGGGTCTCGTCAGTGGCGCCCGCGTCGTACCTGGCAGTCAGGTCGAGGAAGAGGGCTACTACCGCCTGGGATTGAGCCTCGACCTCCATGGTGATCTGTCGGCATCGGTGTTGCCCGACAGCGCCCTCGACCTGCGCTCAGTGCCTCAGGACCTGCCCGCCCGCGACTCTCTCGTCGTCTTCGTGCCGCCCAAGCCGTATACGGGTCTCGTCATCGATGCCCGCGGAACGTCGCTACGGCCCAGCCTGTCTCCGCGTATCATCGATGACAGCGGTCGCGTCATCTACGCTGCCAGCCACATCGGGCGGGAGTACGCGGTCCGTACCGGCGTCGTCGCCTATGACAAGAATCTGCAGCGTGCCGTGGTCAGCGAACGTGTGGGCGGCGCCTCCGCTCACGCCTTCCTCGTGGAGGCGACCAGCGTTTCGGGCCTCTACAACAGCGACGTAGTCGTCACCCGCGACATGGGTACCCGCATCCGCATGGCGGACATGGAAGCCGACTTTCTCGCCGAGTGCCGCGTGATCTTCGTCGTCGGCCCGAGACCGGTGCCCCCGGTACCAATTGTGGCACCCGTGTTCAGCGAGGCCGCATCCGGCGACTCCGCCCTGGGGCCGCCGACTCCGACGCCGACGGGAGACTTTCTCGATTCCATCCTGGAGGCCAGGGCCCTCGCCGATACCGCCTTCGCCGACAGCACGATGGCAGAGACCGCTGGACAAACGGAGTGACCAGCTTCCACGAGCAACTTAGCGCCGCCGTCGAACGCAACGATTCCCTGGTCTGTGTCGGTCTCGATCCGGTTCCGGAGCGCCTGCCTGCCGGCATCGCGCGCGACCCGGAAGGGATCGTCGCCTTCAATCGCGGACTGATCGAGGCCACCGCGGATCTGGCCTGCTGTTACAAGCCGAACTTCCCCTTTTACGGTGCCTTCGGCGCCCGGGGCGTGGAGGCGCTGCAGCAGACGATCGATGCCGTTCCCGACGGCGTGCCTGTAATACTCGACTGCAAGGTGGGCGATATCGGCAGCACCGCCGAACGTTGGGCTCACATGATCTTCGACGAGCTCGGCGCTGACGCAGTCACTGTAAACCCGTACATGGGTGCTGACGCCCTGGCCCCCTTCCTCGCGTACGAGAATCGAGGGATCTTCGTCCTCTGCCACACCTCCAACCCCGGGGCAGCAGACTTTCAACGACTCCCGCTGGATGGATCCCCTCTCTACGAGGAAGTGGCACGCCGGACGGTTGAATGGAATGAGGCCCACAGCAACTGTGGTCTCGTCGTCGGTGCCACCCAGGCCGGCTGCATGGCCCGTGTGCGTCAGCTGGCTCCCGATCTGCCCTTTCTCGTGCCGGGCGTTGGCAGCCAGGGCGGGGACCTTGAGAGCGCCGTCGGCGATGGGCTCAAGGCCGATGGCACCGGAGTGCTCGTCAACGCCTCCCGCTCCATCATTTTCGCTTCCAGCGGTGACGACTTTGCCGAGGCGGCACGCGCGGCGACAGTGGCACTTCGAGATCAGATCAACTCGACACGACAACAGACCCGGACATAACACGCCCTATGCTGATTCAAGATCAAGTAAGTTGGAACGACCTCGACGGCGACTGGCTGGATTTCTTCAAAGCTCTCGGTGTCGACACGATCCATGTGGAAACACGCCAGTCGGTTGCGGTCCAGGACCAGAAGGTCAACCTCTTCGACAGTGACAGGCGCACGGAACTGTTCGAGCAGGCGCGGGAAAAGGTCGAAGCGAAGGGGATGAAGCTCAACAACGTCTTCTTCTCCTGCCCGCGAGAGATCCCCCTGGGGCTGGAAGACGCCGACGACAAGATCGAGGGATGGATCGGACTTCTCGAATCTCTGGGGCAGGCCGGCATTCCCGCCCTGGGCTGGAACTTCAAGCCCATGGGCAACTTCCGCACAGAATCGGCCATCGGCCGGGGCGGCGCCAGGTACAGCACCTTCGACCACAACGCTTTCGTGGCCGACCACCCCGAGCCCTACACCCCCGAAGTGACGGACACGGAGATGTGGGAGCGCATGCTGCGTTTCCTGCAGGCTGTGATCCCCGTCGCCGAGAAGTGTGGTGTTACCATGGCCCTGCATCCCGACGATCCGCCGGTACCCGAACCTCTTGGCGGTGTCGCCCAGATCTGCTCAACAGTCGACCAGTTCCGGCGCATCTTTGCCGCGGTACCCAGCGACCATCACCGGATGTTGTTCTGCCAGGGATGTATGGCCGAGCTTCTCGGCCAGGGCGTCTACGACTTCATCGCTGAGATGGCGGCGGCCAACGGGATCCAGTGGGTCCACTTCCGCAACGTGCGGGGACAGCTCCCGTACTTCGAGGAGGTCTTCATGGACGAGGGTGACACCGACATGAAGCGGGCCATGGAGACCTACCGCGACAACGGCTTTGATGGGCCGTTCATGATGGACCATACACCGCAGTTTCCCAGTGGCGAGTCGAGACGGGTGGGCAAGGCCTATGCGATCGGCTACATCCGGAGACTCATACAAGAGGTGTACGGCTGAGGCGGTCGTTGTCGGTGTGCGACAGCACCCGTATCTTCGGCACCGGTCGGTCGGGGTGTAGCGCAGCCCGGTTAGCGCGCCTGCTTTGGGAGCAGGGGGTCGCCGGTTCGAATCCGGCCACCCCGACCATACATCACCTCGCAACGGCACCCGGCAGTCACTCCATGCTGCCCTCTGGCAGGAGATCGTTCAGGCCCCGGCGGGCACTGACCAGATCCGGGCGCAGAAGCAGGGCCGCGCGGTAATGTGACTCGGCGCCTTCCAGGTCTCCCGAGGCCTGCAGGGCCGCTGCCAGATTGTGCAGGGCGACGGGATTGTCCGGGTCCAGGCGAACTGCCTCTTGAAAGTGCTGGATCGCTTCGTCGAACCGACCGAGGTCCTGCAGAGCGATCGCCAGGTTGGTGTGGCCCACGGGTAGTCGGGGATTGTGCCCTACCGCGAGCCGGCCATGGCGTTGTGCGCCGGCCACATCGCCGAGGCCGCGCAGCGCCGCGGCCAGGTTCGCATGCGCCTGGGCGTCTTCCGCTTCAGCCGCGATAGCGGCACGGTACTGCGTCACGGCGCTGTCTAGTCCTCCCACCTGCATCCACGCGTTGCCCAGGTTGTAGTGGGCCTCGGCAAATCCGGGGCGCAGTTCGAGGGCTCGGCGGAAGTGTAGCTCCGCTTCCCGCCATCTGTCGCCGGCGGCCAGGGCCACCCCCAGGGAGGTGTGGCCACGAGGGTTGTGCGGCCGCGCCTTGACGGCCACCTGCCAGACCTCGACACCACGGAACTGCTCGTTGCGGGCCCGAGTCGCGGCAATCAGCACCACGGCACAGACGAGCAGGACCGCCGGCCCCGCCCAGCGCCACACCACCGAACGCAGAGCCCACCAGGTGACGATCACCGTCAGGGTGACCGGAGCCATAGCCGACAGGTAGACGCGGCGTTCGGCGGCCACCTCACCGACAAGGGGAATGACACTGGATGTAGGCGCCAGGATGATGAAGAACCACGCCCCCGCCAGGCCGAACGCCGGATGCCGTATCAGGGCCCAACCGGTGGCCACCAGCAGGCTTGCGATGCAGAGCAGTTCGGGCAGCACTTCGACAACGGCCAGTCCGCGGGCGAAGCCGTAGTCGAGCACCAGCGGCGAAGGCCAGATCAGCAGCCTGAGATACGTGACCACCGACTCGGCCTGATTCAGCGCGTAGACCACCGGGCCGACCCCACTGCCCACACCGATCGAGCCGCCGTGTGGACGCGACCACAACAGGCCGACGAGCAGCAACCAGGTCGATGCCAGACAGGTGTAGTACGCAGGTCGACGGGCCAGGGACAGCCGCAAGCCCCCCGACAGGAACGTGCGATCCCACAACAGGGCCATCACCGGAGCGGTGACCATCACTTCCTTGGCCATCATCCCCGCCAGACACGCCGACACCGAGACCGCGTACCAGAGGCGCCCACCGGTGGCTCCGCGTGTGAGCCCATAGAGAGTCAGCAGGTAGCAGGCGGCGACGAGGGACTCGCTGCGCTGCACGACATAGTCGACGACCTGGCTGTTCACCGGGTGCACGAGCCACAGCACGGCCGCCGCGAAAGCGAAGCCGGCGGCCCTGCCCGATGCGCATCGAACCTGTGGTCCGGCCAGAGCTCGGCGCAGCAGACCCATCATCAGCAGCGCGCAGGCACCGTGGATAACGATGTTCAGCGCATGGTACCCGCGTACATCAAGGCCGTCTGCGGCGTAGTTCAGTGCCAGGCTCAAGCGTACGAGTGGGCGGCTGTTGATCGACGTGCGGTCGCTCTCGGTGGGAGAGCGCCACAGGGGCAGGATCTGGCGGATGTCGCCGTTGTCGACGATGGCCGGTACGTCGTCGAAGAGAAACGGCCCATCCAGCGCATTGCTGTAGGCCAGGATACCGGCGATGACAAGCGTGAGAGATGCCGCGGCACGTCGTGTCGACGGCGGCCACGATCGAATGACGTGCGACGGGTCGGCCATCCCGACCCTGTTCATTCTGTCTCAGGTGGCGACCAGCTGATACCCTTGGCCGTCCGCTCGAATACGGCACCGACGGTGATGTCGTCCTTGGGCGAGAAGGCCCGTTCTCCGATCTGCACCTGCACGTCGGCGTGCACCAGACCACGGATACAGATCTCCGCCTCGGCGAACAGCTCCTCCTGCTCCTCCGCCAACGTCTGCCGTCTCTTCGTCGACTTGTCGCGTGTATCGACGAGCTGCTTGAGCTGCGTCAATATCTTGATCAGCGGCTTGCGCTTTTCTGGCGGGGCCTTGTCGATCAGCTCCTTCAGCTTCACCGCGTCGATCTCGCGGACCCCGAGCGTTCTGAGGATGCGAAGGATGTTGGTGCGACAGAACTCCAGTCCCTTGTCGAGTTTCGTCATCTGCGCCTGGAGCTCGGGGTCGTTGATGATGGCGATCCTCGTCTGTTCCGAGGTGGGCGATCCCGCCCGGCTGGCCTCCACCTTGCCCGTTGCCAGTGTCTGTCCGCCGACGATGCTGCCGGCCTTCGCGTCCCCCTCCACGTCGTTGACGACGAGGTTGCGGGCACGCACCGTGGCGTTCATCAGATGCGTGGACGTGACATCACCGGCGGTGATGACGGTGCTGCCATGGACGAATCGGGCTGACACGCTTCCCTGGGCCACGACGCGGGTGCCGTGACCGATGATACCTTTCTCGATGACGACGTTTTCCTGTGACTGAATCACGGCGCCCCCTTCGACGGAACCCTCGACGGCGATGTCGCCGTCGG